>Ga0160422_10000291_pt1 | contig 29913 bp, 24 predicted proteins | sample Fk160mmetaG_FD_108192 | JGI IMG/M metagenome (GOLD analysis project Ga0160422, IMG submission 108192) | Marine microbial communities from the Central Pacific Ocean - Fk160115 60m metaG | ecosystem: Environmental > Aquatic > Marine > Oceanic > Photic zone | place: The Central Pacific Ocean...
CATCATACAGTCGTACAACTTGGAGATAAAGAAAAAGCTCGACGAGTTGGATGAAGATTTATTGAGCTTGTCGCTCATCAACATTCGTGCAAAGTTTCATTCTACCGCAAAAGAAATATTACTCAATAAAGCCATTGTTAGCCCTTGGGAAGAGGTTAAAGTATTGGTGCCGCAAAGAGGCGATAAAAAAGCATTAATTGACCTTTCGCTTCGCAATTCAAAATACATGCGACAAGAAAAGCTAAAAACCCTAAATATTCTTGACCCCGAGCGCCACAGTAAACGCATTTTGGAGCAGCTGCAAAAAGACTTGTGCCTGTCGGAGCTGCCCGTCCAAATAGAATGTTTCGACAATTCCAACATACAAGGAACCAACCCTGCATCGGCCTGTGTGGTGTTTAAAAATGCCAAACCAAGTAAAAAAGACTACCGCCATTTTAACATTAAAACTGTAGATGGCCCCGACGATTTTGCCTCTATGGAAGAGGTGGTGTACCGCCGATACAAAAGACTCAAAGAGCAGAACGAACCCTTCCCTCAGCTCATCATTATAGATGGGGGTAAGGGACAGCTGAGCTCTTCTTTAAAAGCTTTAGAAAAACTTGAGCTCAGAGGAAAAATTGCCATTGTGGGTATTGCAAAACGACTCGAAGAGATCTATTTCCCTGGAGATTCTGTGCCACTTTATATCGATAAGCGCTCGGAATCTCTAAAGCTCATTCAGCATTTGCGTAATGAAGCGCACCGCTTTAGCTTGGCGCACCACCGAAACAAAAGAAGCAAATCAAGTTTGCATTCTACCTTAGACGATGCCCCAGGAATTGGACCAAAATCTAAAGCCGACCTATTAAAGAAATTCAAATCTATCAAGCGCATTAAAGCAGCCTCAATTAAAGAATTAACAGAACTTTTGGGCAAGAGCAAAGCTCAAAAACTGAACACATATTTTAAAGATGGAGAAAACGCGAATTGACAAATGGCTCTGGACGGTGCGCATCTTTAAATCTAGAAGCATGGCCACGCAGGCCTGTAAATCTGGAAAAGTAAAGGTGAACAATGCCAAGTGCAAGCCGGCACGTTCTATTGCAGGGGGCGAGCACATCTCGGTAGACAAAAACGGCCTTAAACTGCAGTTTAAAATAGTGGAAATTTTAAAAAGCCGGGTGGCCTATGCCATTGCCAAAGACTGCTACGAAGATTTAACTTCAACAGAAGAAAGAGAGAAATTCAGAGATTTTTACCACCGCCGTCGTGCTGGTGAAGACCGCGAGCGTGGCCTCGGAAGACCGACAAAACGCGACCGCAGGGCCATAGAGAACTTTAAAGAAATTGACGCCTGGCTCGATGAAGAGATCTCCTATGATTTTGGCGATGAGGAATAAGTAAAAATAGATATATTCGTACAAATCAATTATTAAGTGAAGAACCCAAGTTTAGACTTATTGATTCCTTGTTATAATCCTAATGAAAATTGGGAATTAAATATTTGTAAATGCTTAGCCACTTTACAGACTTCTCTTCCAGAAACAAAAATATCGGTAGTGCTTGTAAATGATGGGTCTTCTAAAGGGGTAAGCCCTAATGCTTTAACTTATTTAAAAAAAAATATTGCTACTTTTCAATTTATTGAGACCCCTGAAAATAAGGGAAAAGGCCACGCTTTAAGGCTGGCTGCTGAAAAAGCTAATAGTGACCTACAAATCCTTACAGATATAGATTTTCCATACAAAAACGAAAGTATATTAAAAGTGTACGATTCTTTAGTAGAAGAAAAATCAGATTTAGTCCTTGGATACAGAAACGAATCCTACTATAATAAAACCCCAATTACAAGAAAAATAATTTCTAAAACATTGCGGGTTATTTTAAAATACCTAATTCGATTACCTGTTTCAGATACTCAATGCGGGCTTAAAGGCTTTAATCAATTGGGTAAAAAATTACTACTTGAAACAAAAATTAACACATACCTTTTTGATTTAGAGCTTGTTTTGTTGAGTCGGAAAAACAAATTGAAAATTTCAACTGTTCATGTCTTTCTTAAAGAGGGTATTGTTTTTACTCGTATGAAGGCGTCGATTTTAATAAAAGAGGCTCTTAATTTTTTTCGGTTAATGAAAATTAAATAATAAGACTAGAGGTTTAATTTATACACAAAAACTCCGTTCTTATTTCCAAGTTCTTGTTTTGTAAATTCTTTCAGATATGGGCGCTCCTTTAGAACATTTTCATCATTTATAATAAGATGCGTTGCACCTAAATGAATTAATTTTTCAATTTTTTCTTTTGAATCCGTCCAGCTGTAAAGATCAGTCCAACCCTTTTTATTTATAAGATAAAGGCTGTGATTTGGAGAAGGGTCTGGGATGCTAATCACTTTATCATTTTTGCCTACACCAAGAGACTCTATATACCCCTCCATTTGATTCAAAACAGAAATGTTTCCAAGATCATTCATCCACCCACCATATCGTAATTCAATTTTATTTTTTGCGTAAGCTATGTTTAGAACCAAAAATAACGTAAACAATATTTTTAGGCCTTTATGCTTGAACCATTTAGGGTGTTTTTGTTTGAAATAATCCATAAAAGCAACTAGAATAAAAAGCCCCCAAACCAAAATGTCAATTACGTAATAATCGTGATTGCCAAAAGCCATAAACCAAAGCAAAATATAGGCGATGACTCCAAGCATCATCGTAAAAATCATGTAGCGAAAAAACAGATTAAAGTGTCTCCATTTCCAAACCGCAGTGATGAGTAATATAGGCAAAATAAAAAGGACTGAAGTGTGCCAATATTCTTGCATCCATATAATATTTACCTTATTGATAATGGCATTAATTTCAATATCCGTGAGGCTCCATAAAGGCCATGTATGTGTGGAAAAATATACCGAATTGTGGCTGATATTATAGAAGATGGCGTGCTGGTACCATAAATATATCATTAAGGCACTTGAAAAAAATAATCCTAAAGAAATTTTTGTATGAGTAAAAACGGCATGCTCATAGCCCAAATATTTTATTACACCTGAAGCCTCTAATAATAAAAGTCCAAATAAAGGAATTGCACTAAGCAAAGATGTAATTTTTAGCAAGCCCGCTCCAGTAAAGAATGCGATACTTAAAGTTAAGTTTAATAGACTTCGAGATCGATTGAACCGGATAAAGAAATACCAGGCGATAAACACCAAAGAAATAGCAGCCACGTTAGGAAGGAAATTGTTTGCATAAAATACAATAACGGGAGAGCAAAAGAATAAAGCACTAATTCCTGTAGCCCAAAAAGAATCTCCCAACACCTCTGATATGACTTTGAACAAAGCAAATAAACCTAAAAAGAAGATGAGGAGGTTAAATAACCTAAAAATAAAATCATAAGGTCCAAAAACATGATACAAACCCGCAACAGCATAATATATAATTGGAAATTCTCCTACGCAATATCCTGAAGTTTTTTCGTCTGAGCCTAAAAAATGTATTTCAGGATTTTTAAAATCCATTCCATATTGGTAATAATTTTTTGCTATCGAAGCACAATCAGTTTGACGCCAGACATGAGTAGATTGAGGCTCTAATGTTACGATTTTTGGGTATCCATAAAGAATAGACATTCCGAGAATGAGCAGAAAAAACCAAAAATCTGGTATTATAAAAAAGAGCTTGCATTTATTTAAAAGCAACTTCATTTATCCTTGTTCAATTCTTTAAAAGAAAATATTTGTATTTAGTCGCAATTTACTGATTTCGGTTATTTAAAGACCTCTATCCAATAATATAAAAATCGATTAAAAGAAAAACACGAATAAGTTCGAACTTTATTTTTTACTGCAAACACATGGATTTCATTTTTAAGCGTGATGATTTAAAACGTCTGCCCATAAAGTAATCCCAATTATTTGAGAATATTTCTTTTCTTTGTGACACCATAATTATTAATCCAAAAAAAATTCAGATGAGTAAGAAAATTTTAGGTTTCATTTTAGCCGTTCTTTTTGCTGCGCCTATTTCGTTAAAAGCAGACGAAGGAATGTGGCTACCTATGTTTGTTAAGCGTTTAAATGAGGTAGACATGCAAGCTGCAGGTTTACAACTTACCGCAGAAGAGTTATATAGCATTAACAATTCTAGCTTGAAAGATGCCATTGTTAGTTTTAGTGGCTTTTGTACAGGAGAAGTTATTTCTGCAGAAGGCTTGCTTTTAACAAATCACCATTGTGGATATGGCGCCATTCAAGACCACTCTACTGTAGAGAATGATTATTTAACAGATGGCTTTTGGGCCATGGACCGATCTAAAGAGCTTGAAAACCCAGATTTATTTGTTGATTTTTTAATCCGAATGGAAGATGTTACTGAGCGTATATTGGCTGTTGTAAATGACCAGATGACCGAGACCGAACGCACTCAGGCTATAGATGCAGAAATGAAAGCCATTAAGACAGAAGCAACAGAAGGCAACAGTTACATTTGTAAGGTAAAGTCTTTTTATGAGGGCAATGAATTCTACATGTTCATGTATGAGCGTTTTAGCGATATTCGTTTGGTGGGCGCCCCCCCATCATCAGTAGGAAAGTATGGTGGTGACACCGACAACTGGATGTGGCCACGTCATACTGGCGACTTTTCTATGTTCCGAATCTACGCTGCGCCAGATGGTACGCCTGCAGCTTATGCAGAAGAGAATGTGCCTTTAACAAAAGAACTAAGAGAGAAAAACAATGCTTTTTACCACCATCTTCCTGTTTCTTTAGAGGGTGTGGAGAATAATGACTTTACCATGGTTTGGGGTTACCCAGGTTCTACAGATCGTTTTTTAACTTCATGGGGTGTAGAGCAAATGCTCGATATTAAAGCGCCTACCATTGTTGATATTCGCGATTTAAAATTAAATATTATGAAAAAGCATATGGATGCCGACCCTGCTGTTAGAATCCAATATGCTTCAAAATATGCTCAAACAGCTAACTATTGGAAATACTTTATAGGCCAATCGAAAGGATTGAAGCGCTTGGGTGTTTATGAAAAGAAACAAGCCATTGAAGCTGACTTTACCGCATTTGCAAATTCTACTGATTCAAACAAAGTAAAATACGGTGAGGCACTGAGCTTAATTGAACAAGCCTATGCCGCATCGGATGCAACAGAAAAAGGTGCCAATTTCCTTTCAGAAGTCGGGATTAGAGGCACCGATGTTATTTTATTTACCTACCGAGCCAACCGAACCATTGAGCAGCTCTTGAGTGAAGAGGATGCGGACAAAAAAGCCGAGCTGATTGCAAGACTTCAAGCCTCAGCAGCAGAGCATTTTAAAAATTACAACGCGGCTTTAGATGAGGAACAGTTTGCCAAGCTTTTTGCGAAATACCAAGCTGATGTAGATGCTTCACAGCATCCTAGCTTTTTTGCTCATGTAAACAAAAAGTACAAAGGTGATTTTGCCAAGTTCGCAGCTAAGATGTATGCGAAATCTTTCTTTACAGACGAGGCGCGTTTTAATGCCTTTATCCTTGCGCCAAATGCAAAGAAACTGTCAAAAGACCTTGCGGCAATGTCTGCTGGTTCTATTGTGCAAAGCTACTTTAGTATGGGTGCTGTAACTGCAGAATCTGATGCCATGCTCGGCAAAGGAAACCGCTTATTTGTAGATGGTCTTCGTAAAATGGACCCAGATAAAGTGTATTACCCGAATGCAAACTCTACCATGCGAACTACCTACGGTACTGTAGGCGATTACGTTCCGGCAGATGCCGTTGAGTACGACTATGTAACCACTTTAGAAGGTGTTATTGAAAAGTATGTGCCTGGCGATCATGAGTTTGATTTGCCTCAAGGGTTTATTGATCTTTATGATGCGAAAGATTACGGACAATATGCCGACAAAAATGGAGATCTCATCATTAACTTCATTCACAATACAGATATTACTGGTGGGAATTCTGGATCGCCAGTGATCAATGCAAAAGGACATCTTATCGGAACAGCTTTTGACGGAAATTGGGAAGCCATGAGTGGTGATATTGCCTTTGAACCAGAATTACAAAGAACAATTTCTTGCGACATTCGTTACGTTTTATTTATTGTAGATAAGTACGCAGGTGCAACGCACTTAATAGAAGAAATGGACTTGGTAAAAGCAGAGTAAGTTCTACTTATAATATTAAAAAAAGCCCCTGAAATGCAGGGGCTTTTTTATACACTTATTCGTTATAAACCACATGCATAACTGTTTGACCTACTGCTTTTAGTGTGTTTTTATCTATGTGTTCCAGTTTGTCTTCGTGTGTGTGCCAATGCTTGTAAAACTTGTTTGTTGTTGTAGCATCATGCTCGATGATATCAATTGTAGGTACGCGGCCATTAGCGTAATTGTTGATGTAGTAATGGTCGTCAATCACAAGGTTTGTTTTTTGGAATAAAAACCGCCCGCCGTAGCCAAGTGCTGCGGCTGTATTCCATACTTTTTGAACCACTCTAGAGGCAAACTTCATTGAGGCTAATTCTTGGGTAAACACCGCGTCTTTACCTCCAACCATGTCTAATAAGATGCCGTACTTTGCAAAGTAGTTCGGCTTGTGAAGGTTTTGCGCCCAATACTGCGACCCCAAACAATAAGAATGCTGCATTCTAGGATAATCACTTTCGTCAGGTTGCCCATAATCTTCCGAGTCAAAGAGAATGATGTCTACACCTACATCCGGTTTTTTCATTGAAAATTGACGTGCCATTTCTAAAAGAACAGCCACGCCGCTTCCCCCATCATTAGCGCCTTCAATAGGGGTGTTTTTATTTGTTTCTGCCTGATCTGCAAAAGGGCGGGTGTCCCAGTGTGCACAAAGCATAACGCGTTTTGCGCGTTCTGGTTTGAATGAAGCAATAATGTTTTTTGATTCCAAAACATTGCCATCAAACGCCGTTAGGTCAGCTTCTTGAACGATAACAGTATCGCAATACCCATTTAGAGTATTAATGAGATATGCTCCACAAGTCTGGTGTGCTTTACTGTTTGGTACCCGAGGACCAAAGGCCACTTGCTTGGCTATGAAATCGTATGCTGAGTCTGAGTTGAACGCAGGGACTTCTACGACTCTTTTAGGCGTAGAGCTGTTCTTTTTTACAGCTGGTTCATTCCCACAACTGAGCACTAATAAACATAGGAGTATTAAGGCTATTCTTTTCATTAGATTGACTTGATTAGTAACATCATATTTTACTCCTTCGACCAGCTAGCGCCATCTTTTGAATCTTTAACTGTAATATTTAGCTTTGCGAGCTCATCACGAATAAAGTCTGCCGCGGTCCAATCTTGATTTTCTTTTGCGCGTTTTCTTAAGCCCAAAACAACATCCATGATTTCGTCGGTTAAACCATGTTCAGCTTCTGATTCTATTTTTTTCAGGCCTAAAATATCGAAGCAGAAGTCATTCATAAGTGAGATTAAATCATTTTTTGACACCTTATTAAGACTTCCATTTCCTGCTGCAATAGAGTTGATTTGTTTTACCACATCAAAGATGTGGGCAATTAAAATAGGGCTGTTAAAATCGTCGTTTATGGCGTCGTAGAATTTCTGTTTGTAGTCTTCTACATTTAGGGTAGATTCATTTGAAGTTGTAATACCTTCTAAAGTATCTATTGCAGTCATCAGCTTATTCATTCCTTTTTCTGCAGCTTGTAGGGCCTCATTAGAGAAGTCTACTGTAGATCTATAGTGCGCTTGAAGTATAAAAAAGCGAATTGTCATTGGATTGTATGCCTGGTCCAAACTCTCGTGCTCACCACTAAAGAACTCACTTAATGTGATAAAGTTTCCAAGAGATTTACCCATTTTTTGTCCATGAATGGTAATCATATTATTGTGCATCCAATAGTTAACCGCATCATGCCCATCGCTGGCACAAGATTGTGCAATTTCAGCTTCGTGATGTGGAAATACCAAATCCATTCCTCCTCCATGAATGTCAAAACGTTTTCCGAGGTATTTTGTACTCATAGCAGAACACTCCAAATGCCATCCCGGAAAGCCTTCAGACCAAGGTGAAGGCCATCGCATAATGTGCTTTGGAGATGCTTTTTTCCAAAGCGCAAAATCGACGGAGTTTCTTTTTTCTGATTGCCCATCTAATTCACGGGTATTAGAGATCATGTCATCTATATTTCTTCCCGACAATTTTCCGTAATCATGATCTTTGTTGTATTTCACCACGTCAAAGTATACGTTTCCGTCAACCTCGTATGCATATCCGTTTGTCAGGATTTTTTCGATCATTTGAATTTGCTCAATGATATGACCAGTAGCAGTTGGTTCTATACTAGGTGGTAGAGTGTTTAGTAGCGCCATATCTCTATGGTAACTACGTGTATAGTATGCCACAACCTCCATAGGTTCTAACTGATCGAGACGTGCTTTTTTAGCAATTTTATCTTCACCCTCATCGGCATCATTTACCAGATGTCCGACATCTGTAATGTTACGCACATAACGCGTTTTGTACCCCAAATGCTGTAAGTATCTAAATACAACATCAAAGGTGATTCCTGGTCTTGCGTGCCCTAAATGTGCATCGCCGTATACTGTAGGGCCACACACATACATTCCAACTCGGCCTTCTGTTATTGGTTTAAATGCTTCCTTTTTTCTACTTAGGGAGTTGTAAAGTTTTAAGTTTTGCATGATGTGTGTTAATTTTAATTGAACTCTTTTCTGAGGTTTGCAATCATATCTTCCGTAATTTCATTAAGATTAAATTGGTGTTTCCAACCCCAATGCGCTCTGGCAAAATGGTCGTCAATAGATTGAGGCCAGCTGTCTGCAATGCTTTGACGATAATCTAATTTATAAGACATTTCAAATTCAGGAATGTGTTTTTTAATTGTGTTTGCTATTTGATCAGGATTAAAGCTAATCCCGGCGATATTGTACGAAGAACGAATTTTTATTTTTTCAGCAGGGGACTCCATAAGCTCTAAAGTAGCACGAATTCCGTCAGACATATACATCATCGGTAAGGTGGTTTTTGCTGAAAGGAAGCACTCATATTTTTGTCGATTTAGCGCTTGATGATAAATATGAATAGCATAATCTGTAGTACCTCCTCCTGGTTTTTCTTTCCAGCTAATTAACCCGGGGTAGCGAAGACTTCGTACGTCTACACCAAATTTATTGTGATAATATTCACACCAGCGTTCTCCTGCTTGTTTTGAAATACCGTAAACGGTATTTGGCTCCATTACGGTATATTGACCTGTATTTATCTTTGGTGTTGAAGGGCCAAAAACAGCTATAGAACTTGGCCAGAATATTTTTTTAATTTTCCCATATCTTGCTAAATCTAGAACATGCGACAAAGAACGCATATTGAGTGCCCAGCCAAGCTCAATGTTTTTTTCTGCTGAAGCAGATAAAAGCGCTGCCAATAAATAAATCTGAGTAACCTTGTATTTTTTGATAACTTCATGCAGACGAGATTCATCCATAATATCGAGATTCTCAAAAGGTCCACCCTCCATAATTTCTTTAGAGGCTGATTTTAGATCAGATGCAACGACAGAAGAATTCCCGTAAATCGACCTCAATTGTATTACCAATTCGGTTCCAATTTGCCCAGAAGCACCTACTACAAGAATAGTATCTTTTGTCATTTATATAATTTACGCTATTTAAAGTAGACAAATATACGATATTTGGATTGCTGAAAATAGTATGAAATCTTTAATATATTGGGCGTGATAAATGCTTATTTAGAAGTTTTATGTGAATTACAGCAAACCAATAGATAATAGTGTTTAGCATCTTCTATCTGCTATTAAGTAAATTAGTAATTTCAAATGATTTGATAATCAGTATTATATGTTTTGAATAAATCGATTACATTTGTGTTGCAGACCATTTTATTCCCCTATTGGGAGGATTTAAAATCTAAATTATGCCGTTTTATTCAAAACTAGGAAATATCCCACATAAACGACACACAGTGTTCAAGAAAGAAGATGGATCATGTCATTATGAACAACTCTTTGGGACTGAAGGTTTCTCTGGGATGTCATCATTGCTCTATCATGTAAACAGACCAACTCAGGTAAAAGCCAGTGGAAAGATTATTGATCTTAGTCCTAAGATAGCGGATGATAAAAATCTAAAATCGCGATTGCTAAAAGGTTTTGAGGTCCCTACAACAGATGATTACTTAACTAGTAGAATTCCTGTTTTAGTGAATAATGATTGCTATATTTCTTTAGCGGCACCAAAGACCTCACTTCGTAATTATTTTTATAAAAATGCAGATGCAGACGAAGTACTTTTCATTCACAAAGGATCTGGGACTCTTCGAACGATGATGGGAAATATTAAGTTTTCATATGGCGATTATTTGGTTATTCCTAGGGGTATTATTCATCAAATTGATTTTGACTCTGAAGACAACCGACTATTCATTGTTGAGTCTTTCAGTCCGATATACACGCCAAATAGGTACAGAAATAAGTTTGGGCAGCTCCTAGAGCATTCACCTTTTTGTGAGAGAGACATTAGAACACCTAAAAATTTAGAATGTTACGATGAAAAAGGTGATTTTTTGATTAAGATTAAAAAGGAAGATGTTTTACACCAATTTACTTATGCGACACATCCATTTAATGTAGCAGGTTGGGATGGTTATAATTTCCCATATGCATTTTCTACTCACGACTTTGAACCTATTACAGGTCGTGTGCATATGCCTCCACCAATACATCAAACATTTCAAACGTCTGCTTTTGTAATTTGTTCATTTTGCCCAAGATTATACGACTATCACCCTCAAGCAATACCGGCTCCTTATCACCATAGTAATATAGATTCAGACGAAGTATTATATTACGTGGATGGCGATTTTATGAGTAGAAATGAGATTGAGCAAGGTCATATAACTTTGCATCCTGCTGGTATACCACATGGCCCGCATCCTGGAGCAATGGAGCGGAGTATAGGTCAGAAGGAAACACAAGAGCTGGCTGTTATGGTTGACACTTTTAAACCCCTAAAAATAACGCAACAAGCATTAGATATAGAAAATCCAGATTATTTTAAATCGTGGCTACCTCATTAATGAGCGTCTTCAAAAATTAAAAAAATGAATACAGTTTCACAACCACAAGAGATAGAAAAAATATTTCCACAAGCAGAAGATTTTCTTCCACTTTTAGGAACAGATTATATTGAACTTTACGTAGGTAATGCCAAGCAATCATCCATCTATTACAAGAATTGTTTAGGTTTTCAAACAGTAGCATACTCTGGCTTAGAAACGGGCGTTAAAGACCGCACATCTTATGTTCTCCAGCAAGGTAAAATTCGAGTTGTTTTAACAACGCCTATGGGTCCGCATGGAGACATTGCCGAACACATTAAATTACATGGAGATGGGGTTAAAGTAATCGCTTTATGGGTTGATGATGCAAGAAAATCTTTTGACGAGACAATAAAAAGAGGTGCAAGAGCCTACATGGAACCAACCCTTGAAAAAGATGAGTTTGGTGAAGTTGTTCGTTCGGGGATTCATGCTTATGGTGATACTGTTCATGTTTTTGTGGAGCGTAAAAATTACAATGGCATTTTTCTGCCAGGTTATGTTAAGCAAGAATCTACTTTTAACCCTAAGGAGGTAGGTTTGAAATATATTGATCATATGGTCGCTAATGTTGGATGGGACGAAATGAATATTTGGTCAGATTTTTATAAAAAAACAATGGGTTTTGCCAACTTAATCACCTTTGATGATAAAGACATTTCTACCAAATTTACTGCTTTAATGAGTAAAGTGATGACCAATGGAAATGGTCGTGTAAAATTTCCAATTAATGAACCAGCACATGGAGCTAAAAAATCACAAATTGAGGAATATTTAGATTTTTATAAAGGACCAGGCTGTCAGCACATCGCCGTTGCTACGGATAACATTATAGAAACCGTTACTGAAATGACGGCTCGTGGTGTTGAGTTTCTTTATGTCCCGGGCAACTATTATGATACGGTATTAGACCGTTGTGGAGAAATAGATGAAAATATATTAAAGTTAAAAGAGCTTGGCATTCTTGTAGATAGAGATGAAGAGGGTTATCTACTTCAAATTTTCACGAAACCGATTGTCGATAGACCCACGATGTTCTTTGAGATTATTCAAAGAAAAGGCGCACAGTCTTTTGGTAAAGGAAATTTCAAAGCTTTGTTTGAGTCTATTGAAGCTGAGCAAGCAAAAAGAGGAACGCTTTAATTGTTGCTTAAAAGACTTAAGGGAATTTAAATCAAGGTTGTTTGATTATTCTAATTTACGTGTGAATCTTCTTTTATTACCCGTTTATAAAACAGGTTTGCATTCCACAAAATAATGAGCAATATATATACAATCTCAAAGACGCCATAACTTGGAAATGGAATTAATAAGAGTGAGCTAAGTAACATTAGTGCGCCAATAAAAATTGATAAAAGGCCTTTTCTTAGATATTTTAGTGAGCGTGAAATCCCAAAAAAGAAAACAAAAAAATTATAAGTTAAAAAGAATCCAGTTGCAGAAATTCTGTGGATCACATCTCTGTTCATAGGAACTACAGCTGTTAGAAAAAGTGAAACAAAAGATACCGTCAGAAGAATTCTTAAAATCCTTAAAGTTTTTAGTTTATTAAAATAAATAGGTAAAGATTTTTTTGCGTTTAGATAAATTGCAAAAGAAATTATGATTAGTGAAAGATTCCAATACCATGCAGTTATTTCTGCCACACCAAAATAAGAAAGAGGTTTTTCTATTGGATTAAAATCCGGAATCATATACCAGCAAATTAGAGGAGAGATCACCCCCAAAGACATTGAGAATAATAAATATACTCTTCTCCAAAATCGAACTCTATTAATTTGCATCGATATTTATTTTTGTCTCTGATAATTTATGAGAAAAAGTAAAATTAAAAAGAAGCTTTGTAAGACTACATAAGTGAAATAAAGTGTTTTGTTTATTAAGCCACATTTAGCCTAAATCCTACTCCACGAATGTTTTCAATAGATACGTTTTCATCTTGCTTTAATTGTTTGCGAAGCTTAGAAATAAAAACGTCTAAACTTCTTCCTAGGAAATAGTCATTTTTACCCCAAAGGTTAATCAAAATGTGCTCTCGCTTAACAATTGTATTTTGTTTTTCAGCAAAGAGCGATAAAAGTTTAGCTTCTTTTAGGGTAAGCGAGATTTCTTTTCCGTCTAGACTTAGTATTTGCTCTGTAACATCTAGCCGAAATTTTCCAATTTCGTAGGTGTTCTTTTGACCAGAGTTGATTTCTTTACGTTTTAGAAACACTTCTATTTTAAGACATAATTCGTCTATATCAAAGGGTTTTGTTAGATAGTCATCTCCACCTATTTTTAATCCCTCTATTTTATCTTCTTGCATCGATCGAGCAGATAGAAAAATGATGGGGATGTGTACATTATCACGTCTAATTTTTTTAGCCAACTCAAATCCATCTATAATGGGAAGCATAACATCGAGAATACATAGGTCAAAGATATCCTTATTGAAAGTAGAAAAGGCTTCTTTTCCGTCTTTACATGTAACGACTTGATAGCCACGTTTTTTAAGCTGATCACTCGTTACAAAACTTAAGCTTAAATTGTCTTCTACATATAAAATTTTAGCCATTGTCAATTTTTAATTTTAAAAAGAACACTCGTTCCTTTTTCTTTTTCACTTTTGATTTCCCAATGCCAATGGTGTGCTTTACAAACTTGACTTACGTAATAGAGGCCTAGCCCAAATCCTTTTACATTATGAACTTTTCCTGTTGGAACACGAAAGAATTTATTTTTTACGTTTTGAATATGCTCTTCAGCAATACCAATTCCATTGTCTGAAATATTCAAATACAAAAACCCTTCCATTTCCGAAGTTTCAATAATAATCTCAGGATTTTTGTTTGAATATTTTATAGCATTATCTATGATGTTGTACAATATATTAGTCAAATGTAGCTTATCACATTCAATTAAATCGTTTTTAGCGTCTAGATTTGTTGATATGCCGCCTCCTTTAGTTTCAAGGTTTAATTTAACACTGGCAACAACAGATCTTACAGATTCATTTAAGTATATTTTTTCCTTTTTAAGCTTCATTCGCCCCTGTTCGATCTCTGTTGTTTGCAGGACTTTTTCGACTTGCCAGTTAAGCCGTTCATTTTGTTCTTTAATAATTTGAGCGTAATTGCTCAGGTCGTTATTTTTTTTGATAAGCTCATCCCTTAACAAAACATCCGAAGCAATATTAATTGTGGATATAGGTGTTTTAAACTCATGTGTCATATTATTTATAAAGTCTTTTTGAAGTTCTGATAAGCGCTTCTGCCTCAGAATGATGTTGAGTGCGTAGACGAAAAATGAAACAGTAATTAACAATAGAAAGGAAAAGACAATCCAGAGGGTATTTCCAGCAATCAAATAAGAGGTCTGTTTTGGGAAATTTATTCCGAAGTAATAAATAAATTCATCATATTTGGGAAGCTTACCAAGCTTATTTACTCTCTGCTTTTTATTGAAAGAAACATATTCTCCGTAAACCATTTTATCACTCGAGCAATCGTATATAGCAAATTCATAGTCAGTTTGAATGTTTGATTTATGAAACTCTTTGTTTAAATATAGTTTTAAAATATTAGCGTCAATGGCTTCTCTTACATTCACAATGTAGTAATCTGACGAAATTTGTTTTACAGGATTTTTAACGGGGAAATCCATTTTATTGTAATCAGAAATTCGTTCTGCTACTCTTTTTAATGAGATAAATACACTTTCTTGAAATTGCTTTTGTTGAAGGTTTAAGGCTTGGCTTATCCAATAAACCTGAACACTTATAACCCCAGCTATAGCGATACTCCCGAGTATTGCAATATTTCTAATAGTACGGTTTTTCATCTTATAAAAGTACTTAAATAACTTAAGAGTAGAATTTCTATATCTTTTAGTGCAGATACTTTAAAACAAAAACCACCTAAAACAGGTGGTTTTTGTTTTAAAGTCTGTTAGTAAAATAATTGTCCTTTAAGTTTTATTTGAACGCATTCAGCCCCGTAACATCTAGCCCTGTAATTAACAGGTGAATGTCATGTGTTCCTTCATAGGTAACCACAGATTCTAGGTTCATCATATGACGCATAATCGGGTATTCACCAGTTATACCCATTCCCCCGAGCATTTGTCGGGCATTTCTTGCAATAGTCATGGCCATGTCAACATTATTTCTTTTTGCCATAGAAATTTGAGCAGAGGTAGCTCGATTTTCATTTCTAAGTTGACCCAACCGAAGCGTTAATAATTGTGCCTTTGTGATTTCAGTAATCATTTCAGCTAATTTTTTTTGTTGCAATTGAAATGCTCCTATGGGTTTGTCGAATTGCATACGTTCTTTTGAATATCGTAGTGCCGTATCATAACAATCCATCGCCGCGCCAATTGCGCCCCAAGCTATACCAAAACGTGCTGAGTCCAGACAACCCAGAGGTGCTCCAAGTCCACTTTTGTTTGGAAGCAAATTTTCTTTAGGAACTTTTACATTGTCAAAGACCAGTTCGCCCGTAGCAGAAGCTCGAAGAGACCACTTTCCATGGGTTTCTGGGGTGGTAAAGCCTTCCATTCCTCTTTCTACAATTAAACCATATATTCGACCTTCTTCATTTTTTGCCCAAACTACAGCAACGTCAGCAAAAGGTGCGTTTGAAATCCACATTTTAGAACCATTTAAAAGATAGTGGTCTCCCATATCTTTATAATTTGTTTCCATTCCACCTGGGTTTGACCCATGATTAGATTCTGTCAAGCCAAAACAACCTAGAAACTCTCCAGTAGCAAGTTTTGGGAGATATTTTTTTCGTTGCTCTTCATTACCATATTTGTAAATCGGATACATCACTAAAGAGGATTGAACTGAAGCAGTAGATCGAACTCCAGAGTCTCCTCTTTCCAATTCTTGCATAATTAAACCATAAGAGATTTGATCTAATCCTGCGCCACCATATTCCTCAGGGATGTATGGGCCAAAAGCCCCAATTTCGCCCAATCCAGAAACGATTTGTTTAGGAAATTCAGCTTTTTCACAAGCATCTTCAATAATAGGAGAAATACATTTTTTAACCCAATCTCGAGCTGCATCTCGAACCATTTTGTGCTCTTCGTTAAGAAGATCGTCCATGTTATAGTAATCAGGAGCTTGAAACAAATCTTTAGCCATGCCTTGTTATTTAAGTTTGTCGATAATAAAACATAATTTTTATCATAGCAAAATTACAACATATAATTTATAATTTTTACTATAAATTTATATATTGAAATGATAATTCTCATAATAAATGTTAAGAAAACAGTCAATAATATTACCCATATGGATTTTAATAGACGAGATTTTTTAAAAAAAGGCGTCATAGCTACTTTAGCTTCGTTTATACCTTTTAAGTTAAAGGCTCAAAATACTATAGATTGTGAACCAACAACCTCCGACATTTTAGGCCCCTTTTTTTCTGAGGGAGCCCCAGAAACAAATTCTATTATTCCGGAAGACTATGAAGGTGAACGACTCTTTTTATCAGGGAGTTTATCATCCACAGATTGTGATAAGGCTATTTCTAATGCAGTAATGGATTTTTGGCAAGCCGACGAACATGGAGATTATGATAATGTAGGCTTTAATTTTAGAGGGAAAATTATTACTGATGAAAATGGAAATTATAATTTAGAGACCATTATTCCGGGTAAATATTTAAATGGCTCACAATATCGACCATCTCACATTCATTTAAAAGTACAAGCAGAAGGTTATGATGAATTGGTCACTCAAATTTACTTTCAGGGCGATGAGTCTATTCCTGCAGATCCATGGGCTGGCGCCCCATCGGCGACAAATAGGATTATACCTCTAAATGCAGGTTTTGCAGGAGATTGGTTTGGTGTTTTTGATGTCGTATTATCTGGAGATGGTCCACCTATAGGTATCAATGAACTTCAAAAAGTGTATGGCGATTTAAGTCAAAATTACCCCAATCCCTTTTCTGAACAAACGAAGTTATTTCTGGTTTTGAATAAGGATGCAAAGACTGACATAGAAATTTTTGACCAAAAAGGAAGTCTGGTCCAAGTCTTAATATCTCAGAATTTAAAAAAGGGACGATACGAGTTTAATTGGGGCTCAAAAAATCTTTCAGATGGACTTTATACCACCGTATGGACCTCAGATAATAAATTGGTTAAAACCATTAAGATGATTAAACATACAATATAAGCCCCACAGCTATGAAATATTTCGCGACCATTTTTACATTATTAGTAATAGTTTTTATGAGTACAAAAGACATTGCTTATACATATAGTACAGGTGCTCCAGCAGCAAAAACTGGTTCTCCAGGAGACGAAGGGAGTTCTTGTAATTCGACATACTGTCACTCTGGCCCAGCAGCTGGATCGGGCGAAAACATCACTATATCTGTACTACAACCTTTAGATCAGGGTCCCTATAGGATTTCAATTGAAGTGTCAAATACAGGTGGTATGCAATATGAAAAAGTAGGTTTTCAGGCTTGTGTTGAAGATGATTTTGGCAATAAAATAGGTGAGATATCTCTTGTAGACCTAATACGTACAAAATTCCCCAATGGTAATAGTGATTATATTACCCATACCCTTACTGGAACTGTCCCATCTGATGATTTTTCACACCTTTGGGAATTTGATTGGACACCACCTGCCAATTTTGAAGGACAAGTAGCCAATGTCTATGCCGCCTCAATATTATCAAATAACAACTATCAAAATAATGGAGATGTCCATGTTACCAATCACTACACATTTAACGTTGGTGTTTCTATAGAAGAACCTGGTTTGTTTGACTTTTCAGTCTACCCAAACCCTACTATAGATGAAATTCATATTTCTTTTTCGCAAAAACAGCTAGAAGAAGTTGTTATCGTACTTTACGACTTGAAGGGGTCAGAGACTTTTCTCTTTGATGGTAAGTTGAATAAAAATGTACAATCCATTATTCTGCCTTCGCACATGACTAGTGGGACTTACACTCTTGAGGTACGTTCGATTTCTGGACGATCGACAGAAGTGCTAACAATACAATAATTCATTTTTATTATCTATTTTAAAAGAGGCTCATTTGCCTCTTTTTTTTAGTTTTGTAAAAAGTACATAATGATAGAAATACTTAGAGAGTCACCACAACCAACATGGACTTTAATTCTTTTTTTTCTGATTATTACTATTTACATTTATTTATATAATGATGATGCACGGCGCCTTCGCTATTTCTTTCTATCATTATTTAATAAACAGTATCAAGTTAGCTATGGCAGGCAAAGCAAAGTGTCAGGGAATTTCATACCACTATTATCTTTAACAAACTTTCTTTCTGTATCTTATTTATTGTCTTCATATTTAGGATATTGTTCTAAGTATAGCGAATGCTCCGTTATGTTTTTATATGCAGCGCTTGTTTTGCTTTCTTTTTTACTAATAAAATGGCTCCTTGTTTTCATGTTATTTTTTCTCTTTAAAAGAGAAAAGTTATTTCAAGAATTTATGGCTTTATCTCTTCATTATATAAATTTGTTTTTATCACCAATTGTATTTACTACAATCTACTTGTATTTGTTAGGAATTTTTAATCAAAAAAGTATAAACCTCTTATTATCAACTACATTAGTCTTTTTAATTCTTGCTAAATTAAAGACGCTAGTATCTATGCGAAATATTGTTTCTTTGGGATTTTTATATATTATTTTGTACATTTGCGCGATAGAAATAGCGCCATTTTTGTGGCTACAAATAGGTTTAAATTGTTGATAGACAATTTTTTCTGATGCCTTTTGATAAGTCAACTCATAAATGATGAAAGATTTGAAAGTAAAAACTATTCTTGTTTCACAGCCTGAGCCTAAGAGCGGAACTTCACCTTATCATGATTTGGGTAAAAGTCTAAAGGTAAATGTTGACTTTCGATCTTTTATACATCTTGAGCCTGTTTTGGCGTCAGATGTTCGTCAGCAGAAAGTTTCTTTTACAGATCACACAGCAGTGATACTTACAAGCCGTCATGCAGCAGATCATTATTTTAGAATTTGTCAAGAAATGCGCTTTGAGGTGCCTACTACAATGAAGTATTTCTGTATGTCTGAAGCGATTGCATTTTATTTACAGAAATACATTACCTACCGCAAAAGAAAAATATATTATGGTAAACAGAGGTTTGTAGATCTTATTGGGTCAATCAAAAAGCATAAATCAGAAAAATTTTTATTGCCTTCTTCGGATATTTTAAAGCCAATTATACCTCAACTTTTAGAGGATAACTCTATTAATTATACTCGCGTGGTACTTTATAAGACAGTCTGTAGTGATCTTTCTGATTTGGAGGACGTATTTTATGATATTTTGGTCTTTTTTAGTCCTTCTGGTATTAAGTCTTTATTTCAAAATTTTCCCAATTTTCAGCAAAATAATACTCGTATTGCAGCATTTGGTAAAACTACCCTAAAAGCAGTTGCAGATGCTGGTTTGAAAGTAGATATTGAGGCCCCCACCTCTAAGGCTCCATCAATGACTATGGCAATCGAACAATACATCAAAAAGGTAAATAAAAAGTAGACTTTATTATTTGATTCAATTGGCGATTTATCGTCCTTTTTTTATTGATTTTTTCTAATTTTACACTTATGAGTCAAAGCTTTCATAAAACAGAAAGATTAAATAGTAAAATAATTTTTGATGAATTAATAACTACTGGTTCAACTATAAAGAAATATCCATTTATTCTTGTTTGGAAGAAATTAAACGTGGACCAAAGTTATCCCATAAGAATAGCTTTTTCGGTTTCTAAAAAACGCTTCCCCCTAGCTGTTGACCGTAATGAAATTAAACGAAAGATTAGGGAGGCCTATCGGCTAAAAAAGTCAGATATTTATGCCAGTATTAATAATAATTATGCAGTTTTGCTTATATACACACCTAAAAAGAAAATCAAAAAAGATCTTCTAAATTATAAACTAACACTGGTTTTTGAACGTTTTATCAATGATGTTAAAGAAAGCGCTTAAAATAGGGGTGATTTTATTGATCAGATTTTATCAAAAAGTGATTTCACCATGGACGCCTGCTTCTTGTAGATACACCCCTAGCTGTTCTTCATATTCTATTGCAGCCTTTCAAAAATATGGATTAAGGAAGGGTTTTGTTTTAACGATAAAAAGAATTGGTTCTTGCCACCCTTGGGGAGGCAGTGGATATGATCCAGTACCGTAAAAAAATTAAACATGAATAAAGTGATTAAAAAATTGACTTTTTGGACTATTGTTGGTGTTGTATCAATGACGTCATTTGCATTTGTTTCTGGCTACTTTGAGGTGAGTAAAAATCTAGATATTTTTACGTCCTTATTTCGTGAAGTAAATATTTACTATGTAGATGAAACAAAACCTGGAGAAATGATCGAAAAGGCAATAGATTCTATGCTAGAGGATCTAGATCCCTACACGACATATATTCCGGAGTCTGATATTGAAGATTTTCGTTTTCAAACAACTGGTCAATATGGTGGTATTGGAGCCATGATTCGCAAGAAGGGTGACTATGTTGTTATTGCTGAGCCTTATAAAGGCTTCCCTGCAGACAAGGCTGGTCTTAGAGCAGGCGACAAACTTATAGAAATTGATGGGAAGTCAGTTAAGGGTAAGTCAACAGAAGATGTAAGTTCTGTACTTAAAGGTCAACCGGGTGTAGAGGTTAATGTTCTTATTGAACGACCTGGTTCAAAAAAGCCAATAAAAAAAACATTTACCAGAGAAGAGGTTAAGGTTAAATCCGTACCCTACAAGGGAATGGTTGATGATGGAATTGCATATGTTCGATTAACACGATTTACTCGAAACTGCGCAAGCGAGGTTGAGGAAGCAATCCTTGAACTTACCGATGAGAATGAAGTAAAAGGGTTGGTGCTCGATTTAAGAGGAAATCCTGGTGGTTTGTTAAATGAATCCGTTAGTCTTTGCAATCTTTTCATCGATAAAAATGAAGAAGTTGTATCTACAAAAGGAAAGATAAAAGATTGGGAAAAATCATACAAAACTATGAAAGAACCTCTAGATAAAGATCTTCCTTTAGCTGTATTAATTAATCAAAGTTCAGCTTCAGCCTCAGAAATTGTTTCGGGTACCATACAAGATCTTGATAGAGGGGTTGTTCTTGGGAAAAAGAGTTTCGGTAAAGGTCTGGTTCAGCAAACCCGTAAGTTGAGTTATAACTCTCAATTGAAAGTTACAGTTGCAAAATATTATACGCCAAGTGGAAGATGTATCCAGGCTCTAGACTATACTAATAAAAATGAAGATGGTAGTGTAGGAAAGGTTGCCGACTCACTTAAAACAGCATTTAAAACAAGGAATGGCCGAACCGTATACGATGGGGGTGGCGTTGATCCAGATATTGTTATTGAGCAGGAGGAGTATGCAAAAATTGTTGGGAGTTTAGTTTCTAAGCAGCTCATATTTGATTTTGCTACAGAGTTTGTCTTACAAAATGATTCAATTGAAGCACCAGGCGTATTTAAGATTTCGGATGTATTGTATGAAGATTTTGTTATGTTTTTATCTGATAAGGAGTATGAGTATGAAACAAACACAGAGAAAAAAATGACAGAGCTAATTGATAAAGCAGAAGATGAATATGCCGATTTTAAACAGGATTTAGAGGTTTTGCATAAGAAGTTGCTTAGTTATAAAGAAGATGATATACATAAATACCAATCTCAAGTATCAGAATTGATTCTAAGTGAATTGATGGCGCGTTACTATTATCAGGAAGGTAGAGTAATAGCTTCTTTAGCAGATGATCCCGTATTGAAGGAAGCGATTTCAGTACTTCATGATTCTGATCGATACGAAGCGATTTTATCAGGCACCATAGATGATCAATAAGACAAGAGATATTTCATCCTATTATTTTCTCGCTTGCATAAGCTTTGTTTTGGGCTTGTTTATGCAAGATTTTTTCAAGGTTCCGCTAACTGGAGGGATTATTATTATTGGCTTAATCTGGATTTTCTCGTTTTCATTTAAGGAAAAACTTCATCGCTTCATAAAAAATCCTGCTGCCATTGCATTTGTTTTGCTCTACCTTCTTCATTTGCTAAGTATATTCTATACTGAAAACTCTTCAGAGGGATGGAACGACTTAAGACTGAAAATTTCCTTTTTATTGTTGCCTTTTTTTATGTTGACAGTGCAGTTTATTTATAAAGAACAACGATTAGTTATAATAAAGTTGTTTGCTGTTCTTATGATGCTTATGGCATTAACAGATTTGACGCATGCATATTTAGAGTACCTTGTAAGTGGGAATCAAGAAACATTCTATTACATTCATCTCCCATATTTATTAGCCTCTAAGGTTCATTACGTTGCTTGGTATTACTCTTTTGCTATTTTTGTCTCAATCGATCATTTAATGTCTTCTAATTCAAATAGAGCCCTATGGTTTTTAGGCCTTTTAATTTTATTGTTTTCTTTAATTCTACTATCTAGCCGTGCGTTTATATTGGCATTTATTGTTGTCTTTATTTTAAGCTTTTTGAAGTGGTTTAAAACAGTCAAAGTATCTAGTTTAATGTGGGCTAAAATATTATCAATAGCTGCATTATTTATTTTCTTCTTAGTATTTCTTCCATCTACAAATTTACGTCTTAATGATACATTTGTAGAGCTTCAAAAAATGTTTGGATATGACACGCCTAAACAAACAAATCCAAGAGTATTTATATGGAGTTATGGTGCTGATGTAGTTGCTAAAAATCCAATTTTTGGACTTGGAGTAGGTGATGCAAAAGCGCAATTAAGTTTGGCATTAGAGTCTTGTGATGCCATGTTTTGGGATGGAGAGCAGAACGTTCCTATTCAGAAGAAAAATTACAATTTTCACAATCAGTTTATGCAAACTTGGGCAGAAGTAGGCATTTTTGGGTTTTTACTTTTACTTTTTATAATGATACACCCTTTTTTGTTAAAGAACTCACATCCACTTTTTTTAATATTCATTGGACTGACATTTATTGGTTGTTTAACAGAAAGTATGTTTGAAAGGCAGGCTGGAGTTGTTTTATTTGCTTTTATGTATCCGTTATTATCTGGATTAAATAAGACTTCTGACTAATATTAAGCCCTACTATTCCTTAACAAAGACTCTTTTAACTCTTTGAGATACATTTGTTAAGATTTCATATGGAATCGTATTTAGCTTCTTTGCAAGATTTAGAATGTGTTTTTGTGTATTCCAGATAATAACCTCATCTCCTTGTTTTGCCTCAATATGGCTAATGTCTACCATACACATGTCCATACATATGTTTCCAATAATATCAGCTTTTTTGCCGTTTATATAGACACATCCTTTTTTATTACTTAATGCTCTGTTTAAACCATCAGCATAGCCGATAGCAATAATTGCAATGCGAGAAGCTTTATCAGTATAGTAGGATCGATTATAACCAATACTTTCGCCTGCAGGGACATTTTTAATTTGAGAGATTGTAGATTTTAATGAACTACAATTTTGAAGTTTTTCATCACCAATCCCATACAAACCAATTCCTAACCTTACCATATCGAACTGTGCTTCTGGATAGTTTATGACACCAGAGGAATTTAAAATATGCTTTAAAACAGGTTTATTAGTGCGAGTTTCTATGTAATTACATATAGAAGCAAATTGATCTATTTGTCTTGATGTGAAACTTTTGTCTAGACTATTTTCACTGCTAGCTAGATGACTAAAAACAGAAGCAATTTGAATTTCTTGTTGTTTGGAAATTAATGAAATTAGGGTTTTTATTTCATGACTTTCAAAGCCTAATCTTCGCATCCCCGTATCTATCTTTAGATGGATGGGGTAATTTTTTAGGTTTAATTTTTTTAATTCTACTTGTAGTGTTTTGAGTTGTTTTAAGCTGTATATTTCTGGTTCAAGACAGTTGTTTATTAGTTCGTTAAATTGAGATCCCTTTACATTGAGTACCATGATTCGAGTTTTAATCCCCTTTTTACGTAGAGCAACACCTTCATCTATGTATGCTACGGCTAAGTAGTCTGCATTGTGGTATTCTAAGTGATTTGCAATTTCATAAGAGCCATTACCATAAGAAAAGGCTTTGACCATTGCCATGACCTTAGTTTCTTTTTTTAAGAGTGCTTTGTAGTAGTGAAAGTTTTCAGAAATGCCATTTAAATTAACCTCTAGAAGCGTTTCATGATTTTTTTGTTCCAGAATTTTTGCGATTTTTTCAAATTTAAAACGCCTCGCTCCTTTTAATAGAATGGCTGAATTATTTAAGTTAAAAAGAGAAATATTTTCTATAAATTGATCAGTGTTTTTATAACACGAGCAGTTTGAAAAAAGATGCTTTGAGTCAAAAAAGGCCTCTCCAATCCCAATAACATGTTCAACCTCATGGGTTTCTAAAAGACTCATTAATTTTGGTAAAAGAAGACTGTTTTTCATTCCTGTTTGATCTAAGTCAGAAAGGATTACAACCTTTTTAGCATTACCACTTTGCTGTTGAAGAAAATCAAGAGCTATTTTAATTGAATCTAGATCAGAGCTATATGAGTCGTTAATTAATAAACTATTACCCTTTGCTTCTTTAAGTTCCATTCGCATCTCAATGGGCTGAAGCTCATCTAGTCCAAGTTGTATTTTTTCAGATCTCATATTTAATGAAATTAGAGCACAGATAACTTGCAAACAATTTTCTGTGGAAGCCTTGTCATTAAATGGGATATAAAATACTTTTTCTGTGTTATTATGAATAAGAGTCAGGGTAGATTTATCTGCTTTTTTACGGATGTTTTTTACATACAAAAAGCTGTTATTGTCTTTAGTTGACCAATCGTAGAGTTTTGCACCATGAATATCAATTACTGCTTCATGTATTTCTTTATGATCTTTACAATAAACAAGTTTTTCTACTTCTCTAAAAAGAGAGGCTTTTTCTCTTGTTTTTTCTTTTAACGATTCAAAATTTTCAGAATGAGCTTGTCCTATATTGGTAAATATTCCAATGCTTGGTTGAATTATATTTTTAAGGCGCATCATTTCGCCTTTTTGGGATATCCCTGCTTCAAAAATACCGATTTCATGTGCTTGTTTTAGTCCTATAACAGATAGGCTAACCCCCACTTGAGAGTTGTAGCTTTTTGGACTTTTACAAGTGTTATAGGCTTTTTTTAGGCAGGTATTTAGCCACTCTTTAACGATTGTTTTTCCATTACTACCAGTAATTCCAATAATTGGAATATTAAATTGAAGGCGGTGATTTCTAGCCAAATCCTGAAAGGCAAAAAGGCTATTAGAAGTTATGAGAAAGTTTCCTTCAGGGTAATCAGAAGTATTAAAATTTGGCTGGCTAATTAAAAAATTACGGCAGCCTCTTTTGTATAAATCTTTAATGAAATTGTGACCATCGTGACGAGAGCCTTTGATGGCAATAAAAAGATGTGCGTTAAAATCTTTTGCTTTTCTACTATCAATAATTAATTGTGAAATGTGGGCATTAGCATTAGCACCTTTAAATTGTGCACCGCAAAACTTTGCTAATTGTTCAATGCTATAGGAAAAGCTTTTCATTAATTATGAATTCTTTAGTATAAAACAAGAGCGGCACAAAGCCTCGTATTCTTTATGCTCTCCTAAATGTACTAAATCTTCTGATGCGACTATTCGATTTGAATGAATTGCCAAGTCACCACAATCAACACAAATGGCGTGAACCTTTGAAACAAATTCAGCATTTGCCATCAAATTAGGAATGGGACCAAAGGGGTTTCCAAGATAGTCCATGTCAAGCCCTGCAACAATGACACGTACACCATTTTTTGCAAGAGTAGCACATACACCAGGAAGTTCATTGTCGAAAAATTGAGCTTCGTCAATCCCAATCACATCTACTTGACCGATTAACTCTAAAATCGTTGAAGAAGAAGCAACAGGTGTTGAAGGGATTTCATTTAAGTCGTGAGAAATAACCTTTTCCTTATCATAGCGAACATCAATAGCTGGCTTAAATATTTCAATTCTCTGTTTCGCAAATTGCGCTCTTTTTAATCTACGTATAAGTTCTTCTGTTTTTCCAGAAAACATAGATCCACATATGACTTCGATCCAGCCTTTTTTTCGTTTATTACTATCGGGAGTTTCAAGAAACATTCAATTTGTTTTTATTTAAACAAATCTAATAAAATCGCTGTGTAGAATCCTATTTTTACTTAATTTGTTTGTGCAAAGAAAAGATTATGTCAAAACTATTTTTGGTGCCAACCCCTATAGGTAATTTAGAAGATATCACGTTTCGTTCTGTTCGAATACTTAATGAAGCAGATCTTATTTTAGCTGAAGACACCCGTACTTCAGGAAAGTTATTAAAGCATTTTGACATCAAGATGCCTATGCAATCGTTTCATATGCACAACGAACATAAGGTTCTTGATAAAATGATTGACAAATTAAAACTTGGAATTAAAATTGCCTTGATTTCGGATGCTGGTACGCCTGGAATTTCTGATCCGGGATTTTTATTAGTCAGAGCCTGTGTAGAACATGGAATAGAGACTGAGTGTTTACCTGGTGCAACAGCTTTAATTCCTGCCCTGGTGCAATCGGGATTTCCTACAGATCGATTTATTTTTGAAGGCTTTTTACCACCAAAAAAAGGCAGACAAACCAGATTAAAGCTATGGTCTGAAGAAACCAGGACAATCGTTTTTTATGAATCTCCGCATAAAATAGTTAAGACCTTATCACAGCTGCAGGAATTTGTTGGTGGAGACAGAAGATTGTCTGTTAGTAGAGAGCTCTCAAAAAAGTTTGAAGAAACTGTTAGAGGCACGGTTAATGAATTGATTCTTCACTTTACGAACAAAGCTCCAAAAGGTGAATTCGTAATTGTTTTAGAAGGCAAGAAATAAGTCAACGCTCTATTTTGTACAATAACGACAAACCTATGAAGCATAAAATTTGGAAACTTAAGCCATCGCCTGACACGCAAAAAATATTCGAGCTTAAAAAATCGCTCGGCGTTTCTAAGAAAATTTGTGCCCTTTTGTTAGATAGAGGGATTGATACTTTTGAAAAAGCAAAAACATTTTTTCGCCCTCAATTGTCCATGTTGCACGATCCTTTTTTAATGAAAGACATGGATAAGGCTGTCTCAAGACTACTTAAGGCAATGACTTCAAAAGAGCAGATTCGAGTTTATGGTGACTATGATGTTGATGGCACAACTTCCGTGAGCATGATGTACCTTTTTTTAAAGAGTCAAAATGCAAATTGCGATTATTATATTCCCGATCGAGATTCAGAAGGATATGGAATTTCTTATAAAGGAATTGATGATGCAATTGATAAAGGGATGACCCTGATGATAAGTTTAGATTGTGGTATAAAAGCAGTTGAAAAAGTAGCTTACGCCAAATTAAAAGGTCTGGATCTGATTATTTGCGATCATCATCGACCTGGCGCTCATTTGCCAGATGCCATTGCAGTTTTAGACCCCAAAAGAGTAGACTGTACTTATCCATTTAAAGAATTATGTGGTTGTGGTGTTGGTTTTAAACTCATTCAAGCTTACCTTAAACATCAGGGTTTAGATGAAACAATTGCTTTCCAATATCTCGATCTGGTTGCTGTTGCTATAGGTGCAGATATTGTTCCTATTGTTGAAGAAAATAGGATTTTAGCTTTTTATGGCCTAAAACATTTAAATGAAAATCCACGTATAGGAATGAAGGCCTTAATGCGTGAGCATAAGAATTTTGGGGCAATGAATATAAATAATGTTGTGTTTACCATAGCGCCTCGAATAAACGCAGCTGGACGAATGAAGCATGCACATAATGCTGTGAGTTTATTGATTGAACAAAATGAGGAACAAGCAGTAAAAACTGCTAATGAAATAGAAGAATACAATATGGAGCGAAGATCAGAAGATCAGCGTATTGCAAAGGAAGCACTTGCTCAGATAAAAGAGCAAAAAGAAGAGCAAAATGCTTCTACAGTTGTTTATCATCCAGAATGGCATAAAGGTGTTATTGGAATCGTGGCTTCTAGGTTAATTGAAACTTACTATAGACCAACAGTAGTTTTTACAAAATCTAAGGCGTATTTGGTTGCTTCAGTCCGTTCTGTAAAAGGCTTCGATGTATTTGAAGCTTTAGAGGCATGCAGTACATATATTGAGCAATTTGGAGGCCATAAATATGCAGCAGGATTATCGATACGGGAAGAAAATTATGAATTATTTAAAGCTGCTTTCGATAAAGTTGTGTCTGAAAGAATTACTGAAGCTCAAAAAACGGAAGTCATAGAAATTGACGCAGAACTCGACTTTTCAGATATAACAACTGGCTTTAACAATATATTAAAGCAATTTGAACCTTTTGGCCCTGAAAACATGTCTCCTTTATTTGTTACTAAAAATGTTATGGACCGTGGCTACAGCAAGGTAGTAGGTTCAGACAATGAACATCTTAAATTGCATATGTGCACTGAAAAGGAAAAGTTATCTGAAATGAATGGTATTGCTTTTAAGTTGGGCTTTCATTCTGAATATGTAAGCAAAGGCTTGGCTTTTGATATTTGTTATGCGATTCAGGAAAATGAATGGAAAGGTAAGCGCAGTATACAGTTGGCTGTGAAGGACCTTAAGACATTCTAATTAATAGGTACTTTGTAACAATTTAGTTTAACATTCTCTCCCTAGTTTTTTATCGATGAGAATAGAGACTGTAGTCCATTTTTGAAAATCGTTCATAAGTTCAATCCGATTATCATTAGTAAGCTCATTGCTTTTCATTTGTTCGAGCATTTTTTCAATTTTAAGCTTTACTACTTTTGACTTTAATCTAATAATGGCTTCCTCAACCAAATCTTCTAGCTTTTCTGTCTCAGTAGGAACATAAATATCTTTTTTTGTCCAATCACTTAATTGATGTTTGTCGCTTAGTAATTGAGACACAGTTTGTGAAATTTCTGGATCGTGATGTTGAACGAAATATTTCTCTTCAGGAATAGATTCGTTTTCATGAAAGTAATTGATAAGCTCTCTGTATATTTTATTATATTTTTGGTTTGTAAATTGAATGTCGTCTTCGTTTAATTCAGAGATAATATATTCTGCTGTTGAAATTATTACCCCAGAGCTTTCTCCCTTTTCATTTTCAACCTCAATGTTCAAATCAAAAGTCCCGTAAATAATAATTAAACGTATTAAAGTCAATTCCTCTAGGTCACTACTTACTCCATCCAGTTTATGTACTTGTTTAGGACTACTAAAGACGACTTCCATTGGTTTTGAACTGCTCTTAGCTTTTCCTGATCGAGACTGTTCAATGCTTGCAAACACAACCTGTTCTTCTATGCCGAGTATTTTAGACGAAGTTTGTGCATATACGGTTCGGGCCACATTGTCGGGTATAAGGGCAATGGTTGAAGCGACGTCTTTAATCAGTTCTGCTCGTTTTATAGGGTCTTCCTTAGCTTCCTCTAAGAGCAATGAACATTTGAATTCTATGAAGTCTTTTGCTTCGCTATTTATATAGTCTTCTAATTCCTCAGAACTTACTTTTTTGGCATAAGAATCGGGGTCTTCCCCGTCTGGGAACGTCACTATTTTTACGTTTAGACCTTCTTCTAATATCAGATTAACGCCACGAAGTGCGGCTTTAAGTCCGGCAGTATCACCGTCAAACAGAAGGGTGATGTTATTGGTAAACCTTTTTACCAGTTTTATTTGATCTATGGTAAGTGAAGTTCCAGAAGAGGCCACTACATTTTCAATTCCTGCCTGATGCATCGAAATCACATCA
>Ga0160422_10000292_pt1 | contig 29826 bp, 25 predicted proteins | sample Fk160mmetaG_FD_108192 | JGI IMG/M metagenome (GOLD analysis project Ga0160422, IMG submission 108192) | Marine microbial communities from the Central Pacific Ocean - Fk160115 60m metaG | ecosystem: Environmental > Aquatic > Marine > Oceanic > Photic zone | place: The Central Pacific Ocean...
TAGAACCCGTAAAGGCTATACGTTACGAATAAGCAATCAAAGCTTCTTTAAGTTTCTCAAGCATTTCATCATCAAATTGAAAATGTGTAACAAATCGAATTTGATTTTGACTCACAGCAGAACAATAAATATTCTTTGTTTCTAGATAATCAACCAATCGTGTTGGATCATCTAGAACAAAAATCAAAATATTTGTTTCTACAGGAATGACTTCAGAAACATAATCAAGGCTTGATAAAACAGATTCGATCTCCTTTGCCCTCCTGTGGTCATCTTTCAACAGGGACACATGATTATCTATTGCATAATCACAAGCTGCTGCTAAATAACCAACCTGACGCATGCCACCTCCTAAAACTTTGCGCACCCTTTTGGCTTTATGAATAAATGCTTTTGTTCCCAATAAAAGAGAGCCTATGGGCGCACCCAAACCTTTAGACATACATACCGAAATACTATCGAACAGAGGGCCATAATCTATAGGCTTTGTATTTGTATAAACCATGGCGTGAAATAAACGTGCACCATCCATGTGAAAATTTAATTTTTTGCTTTTACAAAAAACAGATAATTCCTCTAGTGTTTTTATATCATAACAAGCACCCCCACCTTTGTTTGTTGTATTTTCTACTGAAACCAAACTCGTTCTAGGATAATGAACATTCTCTTCTCTTAGAGCTGCTTCAATAAGATTTACACTTAATTTTCCTCGATCCCCATGAAGCAATTTAACGGATGCAGAAGAATTAAAGGCAATACCACCGCCTTCATATTGATACACATGAGATGTATAATCACAAATAACCTCATCCCCTGCTTGTGTATGAACTTTTATTGCAATTTGATTAGCCATGGTTCCTGTAGGGCAAAATAAAGCAGCTTCCATTCCAAACATAGAAGCAACCTTTTCTTCTAATGCTTTTGCTGTGTAATCTTCTTCCCAAACATCATCACCTACCTCAGCATTAAACATGTAATCCAACATCTCTTTTGTTGGTTTAGTAAATGTGTCACTTCTTAATTCTATTCTCATAATAAAATATGCTTAATTTCCTTAGATATTTCCTCAACAGACTTTCCATCTACACATACAATATGCTTACACTTTTTATAATATTCTTCTCTTTCTGAAAGGTGCTTTGATATAAACTCATTTAAATCTTCTTTCGTTCCAATATTCGGAATCATTGGCCGGCCAGACTGTTCATTCCATAAACGGGAAATTAAAGTTGAAACCTCTGCTTCTAGGTATACTGTTTCTCCAAGTTCAATCATCAACTCAATGGCATGATTATAACATGGCATACCTCCACCTGTAGAAACAACTATGTCTTGATGATCCATTAAGAACTCTATGCATTCTTTTTCTTTTTCTCTGAAGAAAATCTCACCATGATCAGAGAAAATTTCTGGAATAGATTTACAACATCTGGCTTCAATCCATTTATCAGTATCAACAAATCTAAAACCTAGCAACTGAGATAACTTTTCAGCTACAACACTTTTTCCAGAAGCCATATATCCAATAAGAAAAATTTTCATCTAAAATGGAGAATCTGGTTCTTTACTCATATGATTGTATACCAGTTTATCGACCCACTTTGGGAAAAACTTATTAAGCAAAACCGTTAATTTACCACTAAAAGTAAGTGTTAAACGATGCTTTCTTCCCTTAACAGCAGAAACGATGCGCATTGCAACTTCTTCAGGGTGCATCATTTTTTGTTCATCTCTTGGCGTCTCACCCTGTGAAGAACCATCAGCAACAAGTGCAGTATTACGAATATTAGAAGCTGTAAAACCAGGGCAGGCAATCAAAACATGTAATCCATGTTTCATATTCTCAATTCTTAGAGCCTCTAAAAAACCATGCATGGCAAACTTAGAAGATGAATAACCTGTTCTACCTGGCAAACCTTTGTAACCTGCTATTGAAGAAATACCAACAACAGAGCCTTTATTTTCAATAATACTAGAAATAGCATAACGCGTACAATAAATAGTTCCCCAAAAATTAACATCCATTACTTTTTTTAGTACTGATGTATCGAGATCAGTAAAAGAAGCCCGCATAGAAATTCCAGCATTATTTACCAAAACATCAATTCCTCCAAACTTACTTATAGCACTTTTAATTAAACGCTTACAATCTTCTTCTATACTAACATCAGTAATAACAGGCAATACCTGTACGCCATATCTTTCAATATTTTCAGCAACCTCTCTTAACTTATCTGAAGATCGTGCAGCTAAGACCAAGTTGGCTCCTTCTTGCGCAAATTTCTCTGCACAAGCCTTTCCAATTCCAGAAGAAGCACCTGTAATAATTACAAGTTTATTTTTCATCTATTGCTATTTAAATCGTAAAATTGCATTTAGCACAAACAAAGATAAAATTAATCACCATATCTAAAGTCTTAAGTATGAAGATCGTTGAAGTTTCAAACAAATCAGATATCAAAAAATTTCATCAGTTACCATATTTCATCTACAAAAATGACCAAAACTGGATTCCTCATATTAAACAAGAAGTTGAGACAGTGTTTAATCCTTTTAAAAACAAATATTTTGAACACGGAAGTGCCACGCGTTTTATTCTTCAAGATAAATTAGGAAAGACTATCGGTAGAGTGGCAGCCTTTATAGATACAAAAAGGTCTAATACTTTTAAACAAGCAACTGGTGGTATGGGCTTTTTTGAGTGTATTAATAACCAAGAAGCTGCATTTAAATTATTTGATGAATGTAAAAAATGGTTAATAGATAGAGGTATGGCTGCTATGGATGGGCCTATAAATTTTGGAGAAAAAGATCGCTACTGGGGCTTATTAGTTAATGGATTTGACCACCCTCCAATTTATGCGAATAGCTATAACCCTAAATATTATCAAGCTTTTTTTGAAAATTATGGTTTCAAGACCTATTTCAATCAACATAACTTCATAAAACCACTAAATGAAAAATTACCCGATAAATACATTAATAGGTTTGAACGAATAAATAAAAATAAAGACTATAGACTTGAGGCAATAGATAAAAGACAGTTAAAAAAATACGCAGAAGATTTTCGAGAAGTCTATAATTCAGCATGGGTTACTCACGACAACTTCAAAGGAATGTCAGAAGATCAAGCAATGAGTATGCTAAAAAAAATTAAACCAGTTATGGAATCCGACATAGTCTGGTTTGCATATTATAAAAATAAGCCTATTGCATTTTTAATTATGTTACCGGAATTAAATCAATTTTTTAAAGCTACAAATGGAAACTTTAATCTGTGGGGTAAAATAAAATTCATGTTTAAAAAACTTTTCAGTAAACCGAAATACACTTGGGGTCTAGCATTTGGGGTGACACCAAAATTTCAAGGCATTGGAATGGAATCATACGTATTAAATCATACTGCAGAATATATAAGAACAAAAAGACCAAACTACAAAGAAGTTATTATTACATGGATTGGCGACTTTAATCCTAAAATGATTCATATAACAAAATCGATGGGAGCAAAGAATTACCACGATTTAAAAACATATCGTAAATTATTTAATGAAAATGCAGTTTTTGAACGTTCGCCGATTATCAATTAAATAAGGCTTAAAAAGTAATTATTTCAACATTAATAAAACTTCAGATGAAGTATTGTCTTCTCAAATAATGAACTTATATTTGCATCGCTTTTCACAAAGCTCTTTGATGTTCTTAACACACCTAGGTGGCGGAACTGGTAGACGCGTACGCTTGAGGGGCGTATGACCTTCGGTCGTGCAGGTTCGAGTCCTGTTCTAGGTACATAACATATTTGACTTGGTAGCTCAGTTGGTAGAGCATCTCCCTTTTAAGGAGAGGGTCCTGGGTTCGAGCCCCAGCCAAGTCACTTTATACACCATATTGACCTGGTAGCTCAGTTGGTAGAGCATCTCCCTTTTAAGGAGAGGGTCCTGGGTTCGAGCCCCAGCCAGGTCACAAATAACCTTCGTCAATAAACGAAGGTTTTTTTATATAATTAAATATTACTATCTCTTATTCCAAAAGGATAAATCTCTAGCTAATAATCTCTCCAACCTATTATTCTCAGGTTCAAACCTTTTATACAAACTTTCTGCTAACTCTTTATTAAGAGGGGTATAATTAGTTCCAAGACACTTATTAATATTGTGAATAAATTTATGTACAAGCCCATATCCAAACCATTGACGAGCATAGTATTCTGCAGGAATATAAAACGGTTTATATCCTTTATTTGACACCAAAGGTTTCTGCGTAAACTTTGTTGAAGTTATACCTAAAAACTCCGACAGATCATTTAAACTTTTATCAGGATCTTTGATAAACTCCTCAAAAATGATAAAATGCATTTGATCCATAGTAAAATATTCCAAAAAGCGCTCTACCTGATCCGCATAAACACTTCGTCTAAAATACCCTTTATAAATATCCTTTTTAATACGTTCATCTTCCAACCTCAAACACTCCTCTACAGGTAATATCTCTTTACCTATACGTATATAATGCCAATAATTAGAGTAGGTTCTTTTTACAGGATTACGAAGAATCCAAACGAGCTTCATATTAGGATTTTGGTCATAAATGCGCTTTGCTGCTTTTGGTTCATAGCAATATGCCGGGGTTTTTTCCCCAATAATCTTTTTTGATGCATAATTTTTAAACCAATCAGAATACCAATCTAATCCTTTGTTATAATTTAGGTCTTTATCAAAGTAATTGATTTCTTCGTCAGGAATTCCAACTTCGTGATGACTTACTAAATAATCCATTAAAGTTGTAGAGCCAGCTTTCATAGCTCCTACAACCAAAAAATTTGGAAGCAACTTGTCCATGGTGAGGGCGATTAATTTTTTGTAAATATAGACCTTTTAATACACTGAATAAAAAGTCTACCAACTTTCACAAACAGAACAAAGCCATGACTCCAATAGCAAAAATTTTGATGTAATAACTCCTAATTATAAAAACGAATGTACTTTTTATATAATGCATTTACATCTTCACTAATTGAGAACCCAATCACAGCAGTAGTAAATAATCCTGTGATAAGTAAAGATCTTATAATGATTCTTAAGGATATCATTTCTACTAAATCAAAAGGAATGAGCTTCACTAAGAAAAAAGTTGCAAAGCCTATTGCTAATAATTTAAAGTTAGAGATTTGAAAAGGTTGTATTTGATATAACGAATATAAAATTAAGGTCTTTACCATATTATGAATAAATAAAGCCAATGCTGTTGCCATAGCTGCACCCTCAATTCCGTATTTTGGAATAAAGATTACATTTGATATTATGGTCACTATAATCAAAACTAAATTGATATATAGATCAAATCGGTACTTCTCAGAAGTTGCAATAATAGCCCCATTTACACCTGCTGAAACATCTATTAATTTTGCCAAGCCTACATAAAAGAATACCATTTGTATACCCTGATATTTCTTAGGCACAAAAGTCAAAACATCATCTAGACTCATCCAAATTCCAATAAATAGGAGTAAACCAATAATCATCTGATTAATGGATGTTTTACGATATAAATTGGCGATCTCATTCACATCTCCTTCAGACCAAGCTTTAGCCAATAAAGGTTTCACTATTTGCAAGATTGATCTTGCAGGAATTTGAATTAATGACGCCATAAAAAAAGCTACTGAATAAAAAGCTACATTTTCAATTTTTAAATAATGTCCCAACATCAAGACATCTATTCTATTAACCAGTATAGCAGCAGATGACGTTAAAAGTGTAATGCCGCCATAAAACAACATTTTTTTAGCTAAAGAATTGTCTGGAAAAAGAGGAAAACCAAATTGGAGTTTAAAATAGTTAAAGCTCAACATATATAAACAGAGCAATAAAACATTAAGACCATAAAGTGTTATCCAATAAAGAATAAACTGATCAAAATCGATCCAGTTTATGAAATATGCTGCCAAAAGTAAAAGTGTCAATAAACGTAATACAAATTCTCTCAATACTGCAGGAAAAACAGTCTTCAACTCAGATCTAGAAATACTCAATAAAACTTCAAAAAACACCAATGAAACAACCAAAGGTAAAAGTAGCATCTGATGATGTTTAAAAAGTTCATTTTTGTTTGAATAACCTTGTAATATATAGTCTCCAAACAAAAAAGCACATATTGCTAATAACACCATTGACATTATAGGAATTTGAAGAGCCAATCGATAAATATACTTCTTAACATCTTTTAAATAAGGGAAAAAACGTATGATTATATTTGGTATGCCAAGGTGAACAAATTGAGCAGTAACTGTTGCTAAAGACAAAATAAGCATTACCAATCCGTGACGTTCTGCACCCAAAACATTTGGGAATACGAACATCGTATTTATAGCACCGATTACAACACCAACAAAGCTCACAAAAGCAATACTAATTCCTTGTTTTTGAACAATCCCCATTAGCGATTCATCTTATTAATTTGAGCTATAATTCGCTCAGATGATTTCCCATCTTCATATGTGTGAAATAAATTTTTCATCTGTGCTCTTTCTATAGCTCCAAGCTCGGGCTTATTCAATGCCCGATCTATACTTTCCATAAATTCAGCTTGTGTAACCACCTTATCACCAGGCGTATGAGTGTCGTAATCGAACAGAAATCCTCTGTAAGACTGGTATTTTTCTAGGTCATAAGGTATGAAAATCATCGGTTTATCAAGCAATAGAAAATCTAAATAAATAGATGAGTAATCGGTTACCAATACATCTACATGAGCAAGTAAACGCTGTGCATCTGGAAAAATTTCCTGATGGGCAGGTAAAATTCTACTTAACTTTTCTTCACCATAATTCTCAGAAATACGTTCCATTTCTTCACGATGACCTCTCATTAACAAATATGCATCATGTATTTCTAAAAATGCATTTAAACGTTCTAAATTTTTATCCTCAAAAGGAAAAAATGAAGAACGATCTCCGTATTCACGCCAGGTTGGTGCATAAAGGATTACTTTTTCATTTAGGTAAGAATGTTCTTTAAGCAGCGCATTATTCGGATAGAGCAAATAATCATTTCTAGGAGTTCCAGTTATCCATATATCATCTATATGCATCTCAAAACAAGATGCAAGTAAAAATTGTTCAAAAGTTGAGGCTGCACAAATAGAAGTAAATTTTTGAAATCGACTTCTCGACTTAGATTCACGAATTCCTTTAACCTGTAAACTCAAACGTTTTAGTGGGATACCATGCCACAAGTTGACAATATTTTTAGACTTGACATCCAAGAAATAAGGAAAGAAATAAGAAACATCAGAACCATGAGAAATAACTATATTCTTTGTTTTCAAAAATAACTTCAAACCTGACAAAGTCTTAGTGTAATATGTAATATTTGGATACTTTAGACTTATCTCATCAAACAAAACTTTGTTTTTCACCAATACTTTCACATCATATTTATGATTAGTATTTGAATACAAATACTCTAAAAAATAACGACTATTATCCGCAAAATTATGTTCTGTAAAAAAAATGGTTATTACATTTTTGTCCTTATAAAAAAAACCTTCTAACAAACGAGTAAACAATGTTATTAAGTCAATAAGGATAAAACTCAGCAACCAGCCTTTAAAACGTTTAAACCAGGATCTCTTAAATTTCATTAACTTTTAATAATCTCAATTAATTCTGTAGTTGAAATTGAGGGAGTTCGATCTAAATATACAACATTACAAATCGATTTAAAATCATCAAACTTACCTACCCAATCATCCCCCATCAATAGAACATCTGCATTATATTTTTTTATATATGAGCCTTTTAATTCTAAAGACTCCTCAACAAAAACCTCATCTACGCACTTTAAAGCAGAAATAATTCGAATTCTATGTTCTTGTGAACAAACCGGATATTTCTGTTTTTTACTAAAATTTAGCTGATCTGAAGATATACCTACAATCAAATAATCACCATATGCTTTAGCTCTTTCCAAAATATTTAAATGACCTATGTGAAATAGATCAAAAGTTCCAAATGTTATAATTCTTTTCATTTCGTAATAATATTATCTAAATGTTTAGCAAATTTAATTGAAACTTCCTTATGAGAATAACTATGCGTTTTATTCACATTAATTTTTATTTCTGAAGAGCAAAACAGATCATAATAACCTATTAAAAATTCGTATATTAATTGGTAATCATCATAAGGAATATTTTGACCTGACGAAGTCTCAACAAGCATAGAATCAACATCTGTTCCTTTAGGCCCCATACTTAATATAGGACGTTTAGCACCAAAATATTCAAAAACTTTCCCAGGGATTCTACCCGAAACATTTTCTGCCTTATTCAATAAAAGCAATAACAATTGTGAAGACTGCATAATCTGCAGGGCCTTATCTCTGTTAACTTGACCTAAATAAATTACTTGATCAGATAGATGTAAATCTGAAATTTGTTGTTTAATGTCATCATTCACTTTACCCACGAGCTGCAATCTAAATTTTGAAGCAAAATCTTGATTTTTGTTGCATATATCTCTTATCACATTTAACAGAGTCAAGGGGTTTCTGTCTTGTCCAAGAAGTCCCAAATGAGTTAGAGTAAAATACTTATCAAGCTTAAAATTCTCATTAAAATCTTCAGGATCAAATCCAAGCGGGATGACTTCAACATTTTTTGCTCCGATAGATTGTAAGTCACTCTTCCAAGAATCACTCACTATTGTAACTAAATCAGCATACTCAAACACTTTATTTTCCATATTTCGATGTCGTTTATGCGCCAGAGAACTGATTTTAAAATACTCATAATAATCTACCTGAGTCCAAGGATCTTGAAAATCTGCTAACCAAGGTAAATTCAGTTTTTTCTTAAGTAAATACCCAATTCTATTTACCGAATGAGGTGGACCAGTCGTGATGATAGCATCTACAGGATACTTCTTCAAATAAGAAGTGAGTTTTTTAACAACTGGACTAATCCATAAACAGCGAGCATCTGGGATAAAAAAATTACCTCGGATCCACACCGATAGAGTATGTAAAAAAGATCTTTTGGGTGCATTCTGAATAACATCAGCCAAGGCTGACTTGTCTTTCTGCCCAGTAAGCTTTTTATAGATTTCATAAGGTTCAACAATAGGAACTTTAATAATTTCAAAATCTTTAGGAATACCATGACCTGCAGTATTATCTTCGAATGGATAATGCGGTTTTTTTGCGGTACAAATAACAGGCTCCCAACCAGAGTTACGAAGGTATTTAGCTAACTTTAAAGGTCGGATAATACTAATACCCCCAGCAGGTGGCCAATAATAAGATATGATTAAGACACGCTTCAATCTTTAATTACAAATTTAAATCCTACAAAAGCCAATAACAGATATATGAGACATGAACACACCAAAGAAATACTCGATCCAATAGCTACTGATTGAGGCTCAAACTTAAATTCTACCTGATATTCTCCTTTAGGTAAATTCATACCACGTAAAACATAATTCACTCTGTAATGCGCATTCAATTCGCCATTGATGTAGGCATTCCATCCTTTATCATAAAAAATTTCAGAGAATACAGCAAACGAAACTTCGTCTACATTTACATCATATATCAAATGATTCGGTTCGTATGAACTCAACAGTATAGATCCTGTTGCAGAATATGAAGTAGTGGATAATCCAAATCGTTGATCAACAAGTGCTTTATTTGACAAGTCGAAAGACGAAAGTTGGTTCATTTCCTCGTCGGCATTTGCAACCACCTCAACTTCTTTAACCAACCAAGCAGGACCATATCTAGAAGGGTTTTGGGAAGCGATCAAATCTCCTGATGGCCCCTTACGAATGATGTACTTTGTATTTAACATATTAACAACCGATGCATTGGCCTTTGAAAGTTGCAAATCGATCAATTCCTGATAACGTTTTAATTTCGCACCATGATACCCAGCAATATTATTATGGAAGTAAGAAGTTCTTGCTCCAGCATCTAAACGTTCTGCTAAATTGTAAACACGAAAATTTAATTCTTTATCTTCTAGAATTTGAGCATCAACAGGAGTCTTTTTGAAAGGTTGCTCCATTTTTCTGGCCTTAACAAAATCATCCGCATTTAAATAGCGCATATTTACAGGAAGCATATCCGCCATAACAAGAACTGCTAAAACAGTTGCAAATACGAGCATTTTAATTTTCCTAGTATGGAACAAATAAATACTTAAACCTGTTAACAAAATAAACAATAGAGAACGTAATGCATCTGATCGCATTAAATAAGCGCGGTCAGATTCTAATGCAGAAACTATGAAATCTGGTAATTGTGCATCACCATTAGATGTAAAATTAAATAAAGAAGGACCTACAAAAGCAAATAACACACATAAACCTCCAGTAATTCCTAAAGCAAATTTCAACGATTTTATGAGCTCTTTCTTACCCGTCTTCTCAGACAATATCTCTTTTAAAGCCAAGAAACCTAATAAAGGAATAGTAAGCTCAGCAATGACCAAAATCATTGAAACTGAACGAAATTTATTATATCCAGGGACATAATCAAGAAAGATATCTGTCAGCCACATCATATTATGCCCCCATGCCAAGGCAAATGATAAAAGCGTACATGTAATTAACCACCACTTTAACCTTCCCTTAACAATAAAAGCACCTAAAACAAATAAAAAGCAGATAACTGCACCAATATAAACTGGTCCTGAAGTAAAAGGTTGATCACCCCAATATGTAGGCATTCTCTTAATGATATTCTTCGCATTTGGAACACGGTTCTTTTTTAGTACTTGATACACATCTGAATCTTCTGAAAGTTCTGAACCAGAAGCACCTCCCATCAAATTGGGAATCATCAAGTTAAAGGTTTCCATTTTACCATACGACCATGATGTCGCATAATCTTTATTTAAACCCGAAGTTTTATTATCCTGATCTCCATCAATCGTTAATTCAGACTGACTTCGCGTACTATATTTACCATACTCATAAGTGGTCCATATTTTCTCAATATTTGCGCCTATGGCAAGTATGGCGGCAAAAACCAAAACCATACCTGTCTTTACAAAATGAGGTACTTTTTTCTCTTTAATTGCATGAACCAATTCAAAAATACCGAAAGCAAGCACTATCATTAACAAATAATAGGTAATTTGAAGATGATTAGCTCGTAACTGAAGAGCTAAAAACAAAGCAGTTATGGCTGACCCTCTCAGTAATTTCCCTTTAAAAGCCAAAATAATACCGGCTAAAACTGGAGCCATATAGGCCATAGCATGTGCTTTAGTATTGTGCCCAGCCTCAATAATAATAAACAGATAAGAAGTCAAGCCAAAGCCTAATGCACCAGCAATTGCCATAGGTGGCGCAAGTCCCATACTTAATAATAAGATATAAAAACCTATGAAGGCGATTAAAACAAAAGATGCTTCTCTAGGAAAATTAAAACTTACAATCTTATCTGCATAACGCGTTAGATTGGAAGGAGTATGATGTGAGATTTGATAAGCAGGCATACCACCAAACATACGATTCGTCCATAAAGCTTCTTTACCTGTTTGTGCACGGTATTCCATTAACTCCTGCGACATTCCTTTATAATTGACAATATCACCTTGATATATTTTCTTCCCTTCAAATAAAGGTTGGAAATAAACAAAAGTAATTAAGAGAAATGCAGCCAGTGCAAACACATGTGGCACGGCGCCGTTAAAATCAAATTTTTGCATGGCTCTAAGATATAAAAATTGTCCGTCCGATTTTGAACAACTTGGTTTAAGAAAGACAGATACTATTAAGACCTGAATCTATCTATTCGATTTCTTCGAAATCAACATAATCACCTACCGAATCCGAATTAATCTTATCCTGCGAAGATTTCTTAGACCTCACATAAACTTCACCTTCTTTCTTAGGATTATCTTGTTGACCAAAACCGGAACCTCTCATGTGTTGTCCCATTTGATCTTTAAACTTATCTTGTATCTTCTTTGCTGCATAACGCATCAAAAAAGGTGCAAGCAATCTGGCTAAAACTTTAAATCCGTAATAGAAAAATAATACTATTAACAGCGTCTTTATTAATCCCACAAGTATTTACTTTATTTAATTGTCAAATTTACAAATCCTAAATTAAAAGAGCCCGCAATGCGAGCTCTTTTAATTTACATTAACCTTTTTTAAGATTATTTAGAAAGGAATAAGTTCCGTTCACCATAAACTTTCTTGAAAAAAGGATCTTGTAAATCATCTATAAAATAGATACTCTCTCCGGTAGATTTCATCTCAGGGCCTAATTCCTTATTCACATTTGGGAATTTATTAAATGAAAATACAGGAACTTTAATTGCATGTCCCTTTTGAACAGGATTAAACGTAAAGTCTTTCAATTTTGCACCTAACATAACTTTAGTTGCATAATTTACATAAGGTTCCTGATATGCTTTTGCTATAAATGGAACGGTACGAGAAGCTCTTGGATTGGCTTCAATCACATAAGCCGTATCATTTTTAACAGCAAACTGAATGTTAATTAAACCTACTGTTTTCGTTGCAATAGCAATTTTACGAGTGATCTCTATCATTTGCTCTTTCACATCATCACTAAGATCAAAAGGGGGTAGCACAGAATTTGAATCACCAGAGTGGATACCACAAGGTTCAATATGCTCCATCATTCCGATGATATAAACATCTTCTCCATCAGATATCGCATCTACCTCTGCCTCAATGGCCTGATCAAGATAGTGATCTAACAAAATTCTATTTCCTGGTAATCCTTTTAACAAGTTCACCACATGATGTTGCAGATCTGCTTCATTAATAACTATCTTCATCCCCTGACCACCTAATACATAGGAAGGACGAACCAAGATTGGAAAATTTAGTTCTTTAGCTAAATCCAAAGCTTCTTCAGCAGACTCAACAACACCAAACTCCGGATAAGGAATATTATTATCAGCTAACAATTCAGAAAAACGACCACGATCTTCAGCTAGATCTAAAGCTTTAAAACTGGTTCCAAGAATTTTGACACCATATTTATCTAACTTTTCAGCAAGTTTTAATGCAGTCTGCCCTCCCAATTGAACAATTACACCTTCTGGTTTTTCCATCTTGATGATATCGTATATATGCTCCCAGAATACAGGCTCAAAGAACAATTTATCTGCAGTATCAAAATCGGTAGAAACTGTTTCAGGATTACAGTTGATCATGATGGTTTCATAGCCCATTTCTTTGGCTGCTAAAACACCATGTACACAACAGTAATCAAATTCGATACCTTGGCCAATGCGGTTTGGTCCTGATCCTAAAACAATCACCTTTTTACGATCAGAAACTTCTACTTCATTTTCGGTAAACCGCTTACCATTAATTTCGATTTCATTTTCAAACGTTGAATAATAATAAGGTGTTTGTGCTTCAAATTCAGCCGCACAAGTATCTACCAATTTATAAACGCGATTTATTCCTTGATCCAAGCGACTCTTATGAACCTCAGACTCCCAACAACGTGTTAAGTGCGCAATTTGACGATCTGCATAACCTTTCATCTTAGCTTGTAATAGTAGTTCACGAGGTAATTCATGAATGCTATACTTTTCCATTTCATGTTCTAAGACGATCAACTCCTCCATTTGACTTAAAAACCAGTGATCTATTCCGGTCATTTCATATATCGTCTTTTTAGGAATACCTATACGCATGGCATCATAAATACGGAATACACGATCCCAACTTGGGCTCTTTAAACGATCAAGTATTTGATCTTGATTGGTCCAATATTTTGCATCAGCTCCTAAACCATTACGACTAATTTCTAAAGACTGACAAGCTTTTTGAAGCGCTTCTTGGAAAGAACGACCAATGGCCATGACCTCACCTACCGACTTCATCTGTAATCCTAAAGTACTGTCACACCCCTCAAACTTATCAAAATTCCAGCGTGGAAATTTAACGATAACGTAATCTAAAGTCGGCTCAAAATATGCCGAAGATGTTTTAGTAATTTGATTGTATAATTCATCCAACGAATAACCAATCGCTAGCTTCGATGCTATTTTCGCAATTGGATACCCTGTTGCTTTCGATGCAAGTGCCGAAGAACGAGAAACACGAGGATTAATCTCAATGGCTACAATATCTTCTTTTTCATCAGGACTCACTGCAAACTGAACATTACAACCACCAGCAAAATCACCAATACAACTCATCATTTTAATGGCCATATCACGCATACGTTGGTAAGCTGTATCTGATAAAGTCATTGCAGGAGCTACCGTAATAGAGTCACCAGTATGAACCCCCATAGGATCCATATTTTCAATTGAACAAATAATAATCACATTATTATTCTTATCTCTTAACAACTCTAATTCATACTCTTTCCAGCCCATCAAAGCCTTATCAATAATTACTTCATGAATTGGAGAAGTGTGTAAGCCATGTGTCAACGCTTTCTCAAAATCTTCTTTTTCGTATACAATCGTTGCACCTGTACCACCTAATGTAAATGAAGCCCTAATACACAATGGAAAACCAAATTCCTGTGCAGCCTCTTTCCCTTCAAGAAAAGATTTTGCAATACGTTGGGGTGCCATAGGAATATCAATGGTTTGCATTAAGTTTCTAAATTGCTCACGATCTTCAGTAATATTAATCGCATCAATATTTACACCTACTATATCAACATCATATTTATTCCACACACCTTTATCTTCGGCATCAATACATAAATTCAATGCCGTTTGCCCACCCATTGTGGGTAATACAGCATCAATTTCAGGATGCTTAACAAGAATTTCCTCAATAGATTCAACCGTTAAAGGCTTTAAATAAATATTATCAGCCACTACGGGATCTGTCATGATTGTGGCTGGGTTAGAGTTGATCAAAGTGACCTCTATTCCTTCATCTCTCAACGATCGAGAGGCTTGAGAACCGGAGTAATCAAATTCGCAGGCCTGACCAATAACGATAGGGCCACTACCAATAATTAAAATATGATTTATAGAATTGTTTTTCGGCATGTTGTATCTCTATTACTTAAAGGTGACTAAGTTAAAATTTTCAAATATATATTCCATAAAAAAGGTGTTAACTATTAAAAATAGATAACACCTTATAATCTTCATCATTGTGATGATTATCGTTTATGACGTGGTTCATCAGAAACCGAAAGTTTGTGACGTCCTTTAGCTCTTCTTCTAGCCAATACTTTGCGACCATTTACAGATTCCATGCGATCCATAAAACCATGTTTATTTTTTCGCTTTCTATTCGAAGGTTGGAATGTTCTTTTCATGTCTCTAACTTAATATTACATACTTAATTGAGTTGGCAAATATACAAATCATTTTTTATGTCTCACAAACATCAAAAAAGTTTTTTTTTGAATGGAATAAGTTACTTTTGTGACGAACAAACCAATTAAATAGATGTTTAAAAGGGAAAATAATAAAATAGAAAATATCAAACTAAATAAAGAAAGCTTGAAAAAAGCTCTCAAAATATTTCAATATTTAAAACCTTATAAATCAGCATATTTAATTGGATTAGTTTTCCTTTTACTATCTAGTTTTGCCTCACTCATTTTTCCAATGTTCATTGGTGAAATGGTTGATGCAAGTAAAAAATCAATAGAAAACATTAACAAAATAGCTCTATTATTATTTGGTTTATTCACTTTACAAGCCGTATTTTCTTATTTCAGAATTGTCCTTTTTATTAATGTAACCGAAAAATTTCTTGCAAAACTTCGTCAGGCAACATATGAACATCTCATTCGCTTACCTATGACTTTCTTCAGTAAAAGAAGAATTGGTGAATTAAACAGTCGAATTGCATCAGACATCTCTTTACTTCAAGAAACATTCACCACTACAAGTGCTGAATTTCTCAGACAGATAATTATTGTAATTGGTGGAACAATTTTATTGGGATTTACCTCACTAAAACTGGCAGCTTTCATGTTATCTATATTCCCTATTATTATTATTGTCGCCGTCATTATTGGAAGAAAACTAAGAGCTTATTCTAAAACTGTACAAGAACACATTGCAGATTCAAATACAATCGTAGAAGAAACATTACAAGGGATTTCGAATGTAAAAGCTTTTACAAATGAAATTTTTGAATCTCTTCGATACAAAAACAAAACCGAAGAAATTGTAAAATACGCTTTAAAAGGTGGTAGACTTAGAGCGGCTTTTGCATCTTTTATCATTTTGGGCATCTTTGGTGCCATTGCGGCAGTTATATGGTATGGCGCAAGACTCATACACCAGGGGGATATGAGTATGGGAGACTTAACTTCATTCTTAATGCTCACTATTTTTATAGGTGCAAGCATTGGTAGCATTGCAGATTTATATGCACAAATCCAAAAAGCAATTGGCGCTACAGAGCAATTAATGGAAATATTAGATGAAACTCCCGAAGAATATACCGAGGGTGAAATAAGACATAGAATAAAAGGAGCAATTGAATTTAAAGAATTATCCTTCAATTACCCAAATCGAGCCGACATCAAAGTATTATCAAATATTAATCTAACCATAAATGAAGGTCAACAAATTGCTCTAGTGGGAGCTTCTGGTGCTGGTAAATCGACGATAACACAACTATTGATGCGTTTTTACCAAAATTATTCTGGACAATTAATTATTGATAAAACTGACATCAAATTACTTCCATTAAGCGATATTAGAAAACAAATTGCCATTGTTCCTCAAGATATTTTATTATTTGGGGGAAGCATTAAAGAAAATATATCATATGGAAAACCAGATGCCAGTAATCAAGAAATTCAGAAAGCAGCAGAACAAGCCAATGCGCATCAGTTTATCTCAGAATTCCCTGAAGCATATGATACCTTAGTCGGAGATCGTGGCATTCAGCTTTCGGGAGGACAAAGACAAAGAATTGCCATAGCCAGAGCTATCTTAAAAGACCCTAAGATCTTGATTCTTGATGAGGCAACCTCTGCCCTGGATTCAGAGTCTGAAAATCTGGTACAGGAAGCATTAGACAAATTAATGAAAGGAAGAACCTCACTAGTTATTGCTCACCGTCTAGCGACGGTACGGAATGCAGATAAGATATTTGTTCTTGAAAAAGGTCAAATTGTTGAATCCGGAAACCACAACGAGCTATCTCAACTCGAAAATGGTACTTATAAAAAACTAAGCGATCTCCAATTTTAGGCTTAATAAGCCTAAAATATTAAGATTGACCCCGAAATGTTATATTTTTAATGTAATACTATTTACTCCTTACCGGAACATGAATGATTTTTTTTGTTTCAAAAAAATCCTCCTCAAAATAATCGGACAGATTTACAGTAGTCTTTCTGTTTCCCAAATAAGCTAACTCTTGAAAAAGGTCGCCTCCTTTCAGAGCAATAACCCCATTTTCTATGGAATGTCTTTGCTCATTGATGTATTTTTTTCGAGTCCATTTCACCAGATCCATCATCGGAGCTACAGCCCTTGTAATTACAAAATCGAAACTTTCCTTAACATTTTCGGCACGCATGTGATGAGCCTTAATATTCTTCAAATCAATCGCATCAGCGATTTCTTGAACAACTTTTGCCTTTTTTCCAATTGAATCGATCATCGTAAAAGATACTTCAGGAAAAAGAATAGCCAAGGGAATCCCTGGAAATCCACCACCACAGCCTAAGTCCATCAACTTTGTACCAGGTTCAAATGTGATGAATTTTGCGATAGATAAAGAATGTAAAACATGCCGTTCATATAATTGATTAATATCTTTGCGAGAAATCACATTAATTTGAGAATTCCAGTAATCATAAAGCGGTTTCAACTGGTAAAATTGTTCTTTCTGATAATCTGTTAAATTGGGAAAATATTTTTCTAAGATCTTTAGATCAGAACTCATTTTCGTTATTTTTTAATGTTTTCAATAAAAGATCACGAGCTCGAAACAACTTAGCCTTTACCGAACCTAATGGCATATTTAATTTTTTAGAAATTTCTGCATAAGACATCTCATCCAAATAACGTAAAATAATTAACTCGCGGTAATGCGGCTTTAATCGATGAACCATACCAGTAATATGTTTATTTTTTTGCTTTCTAATTAAATGGTTTTCGGGATCAAGACTGTTATCAACAACATCAATATTATCAGTATCCTCATCTTCTTTTTGCTGATCAATAGAAATTGTTTTCTGATCTTTTTTACGAAAGAAATCTATTAAGGTATTACTAGCAATAGTTTGAATCCAAGTACTAAAGGCAAAAGAATCATCATAAGAATCTAATTTATCAAAAGCTTTGCTAAAAGTGGCTATTGTCAAGTCCTCAACATCCTCTTTACTCATAAGTTTTAATGAGAGTGTTTTCTCGATACTACTCCAATATAAAGACATCAGCTCAGAATATGCTGTCTGATCTCCAGCCACAGCATTTTGAACAAGTAAAGAATCGCGTTTTCTATGACTTTTTTTTAGTCCCAATCGTGTACTTTTTTTATAAAAGTAGATAATGATAACATGAAATAAATAAGCATTAAACTGATTTCATATAAAGGTAGAAACCATAACAAACTATATTCATTCGTAAATTTACACATCTTCCAATATACAATATATTGCATACAAAAACGTAGAGAAAATGCTAATATAACCAACTGTGTATTTATCTGATAAAAAAATAAAACAGGAATCAACAACCAGAAACTGAATTGGGAAAAAAAATTCATTCCAAGAATCAACAAACTTGAAAAACGTAATCGTTTTGCTAAATTAAAGTAACTTCTTTTATGATAAAACCACTCAAAGCAACTTTTCTGTTTATTTGAAAGGGTCATTGCTTTGGAACTTATGCAAACAGCCGTATTTCTCGAATTAGAAGCTTCGTCTACAAACAATTTTGCCTCACCTCTACTTAGATTTAAGTGCGAAAAAAAACCATTTTTTGAAAAGAATAATCCCCTATTGTAACCTATATTTCTACGCTGAGCTAACAATGGAAAACCAGATAGCACAGACGAAAAGCTCAATAAACCTTCACACAAAGACTCATAACGTAGTAAACGATTAAGAAGACCTTTTCTTTTTTCTAATCTAGAATACGCAAGTACAATCTTTTTTTTAGAACTAAAAGAAGCTTGCATCTTTTTTATCCACTGATTCGAAGATGGATAAGAATCAGCATCTGAAAACAATAAATTATCATGAGTTGCTGATTTAATAGCTAAAGTAATTCCGAACTTCCTCCCTTTGTTGAAGCGGTCATTTTCTTGAATTGTGTTTGTCACAACTTTTAAATAATCATACTTCTTTTGAAGTTCTTCCAAATAATCATCTGTACCATCCGATGAAGCATCATTTATAACTATGACCTCAAATTCAGGATATTCTTGATCTAAAAAGTAAATTAAATTACTTCTTAAATCATCCAATTGATTTTTTGAACTTATAATAACACTTACAGGCTTATAATTAAAATGTTCAGATTCTTTATAAAACCAAATTCTAATGAAAATAAGCACATGATAAAGCAGCTGGACTAAAGTTGCCACTAAAAAAATGTAAAATAAACACTCAATAATCATGTTAATTATAAAAACAGGGTAAATTTTCAGCGGTAAAAGTAATATTAATCCATCAATTGCATCTATAAATATGCGCTTTAGATGAACATACGTTACATTTGAATTATCTTAGCTCAAAATTTATATAATGAAATTCAGCTTAGAGAAAGTAGATGTACAATCGCAAGCGCGTGCTGGAAGTATTGAAACAGACCACGGAAGCATTCAAACTCCTATTTTTATGCCAGTAGGAACTGCTGCTAGTGTAAAAGGTGTACACCAACATGAATTAGAAAATGATATTAAAGCACAAATTATTTTAGGAAACACATATCACCTATATCTACGTCCTAAAATGGAAGTTTTAGAAACAGCAGGTGGCTTACATAAATTTATGAATTGGCAAAAACCCATCTTAACAGACAGTGGTGGGTTTCAGGTATATTCTCTTTCTGGGCGGAGAAAAATAACAGAAGAAGGCGTGCGTTTCAAATCACACATAGATGGCTCTTACCACTTCTTTAGTCCAGAATATGCCATGGATGTGCAACGCACCATAGGCGCCGACATAATTATGGCTTTTGACGAATGTACACCTTATCCATGTAATTACCACTATGCCAAACGTTCTATGAAAATGACACATAGATGGCTAAAAAGATGTTGTGAACATTTTGATAGTACACCCAACAAGTATGGATATAATCAAACACTCTTTCCAATTGTGCAAGGCAGTACATATAAAGATTTAAGAAAAGAATCTGCAGAAGCCATTGCCTCTTTTGAAAGAGAAGGAAATGCGATTGGTGGACTATCAGTAGGAGAGCCTGCTGAGGAAATGTATGCAATGACTGAAGTTGTGACAGCCGTTCTTCCAAAAGATAAACCGCGATACTTAATGGGCGTTGGTACACCAGCAAATATTCTAGAAAACATTGCTCTAGGTATTGACATGTTTGACTGCGTAATGCCTTCTCGAAATGCGAGAAATGGAATGTTATTTACAAGTGAAGGAACTATAAACATCAAAAATAAAAAATGGGAAAAGGACTTCTCTCCAATAGACCCAAATGGAGTTTCTTTTGTTGACAGCACATATTCAAAATCTTATTTACGCCATCTTTTTGCTGCAAAAGAATTATTAGGTAAACAAATTGCTACAATTCATAACTTAGGATTTTATATTTGGCTAACAAATGAAGCTCGTAGAAGAATATTAGATGGCACATTCTATAATTGGAAAGAACAAATGGTTAAAAAATTAAGTCTTAGGTTATAATTGAAAAAACTTGACAAATACATACTAAAACAGTTCTTGGGTACATTTGCTTTCACTCTGATACTCATTTTATTAATATCAGTAGTTTTTGATGTATCTGAAAAAATTGACGATTTCTACAGAAGAGAAGCACCATTAGACGCAATAATATTGGAGTATTATTTAAACTTCATTATACACTATGGGCTTCTATTTAGCGCACTATTTACATTTATTGCAGTTATTATTAGCACTTCAAAACTCGCTAATAACAGCGAAATAATTGCCATAATAAATTGTGGTCTTAGTGTTAAAAGACTATTCAAACCATACCTATTAGGTGCTACAATTATCGCTTGTATTTCATTTTATTTAAACAACTGGATTTTACCTACAACCAATCAAGTACGATTAGACTTCGAACAAGAATACATCTACTCTAAAAAAAATGAACGTTATAAGAATATACATAGACAAATACAACCTAACCATTATATTTATCTTGAAAGTTATAACACAAACAAAAAAAAGGGCTTTCGCTTTAGTTATGAAATTTTTAAAGGGCAACAATTAACATCAAAGTTTAAATCTGATTTTATTACTTGGGATACTTTAAAGGGAAAATGGTTGGCAGAAAACTATAATTTTAGAGAATTGGAAATAGATGGAGAAAAAATTAATAAAGGAAAACGAATTCATAAAGACTTTGGATTTAAGCCTGAAGAATTAGTTTACCAAAAAAACAGCACCAACCTCATGACCCTACCTGAGCTTCATGAATTTGTAAAAAAAGAAAAGATAAAAGGTGCTCAAAACATCCATTTTTACTTCCTAGATTTATACCAACGCTATTCAAACCTATTTACCACGTTTATTCTAACATTAATCGGTTTTAGTGTTGCTATTCATAAAAAAAGAGGCGGAATTGGAGTGAACTTGGTTTATGGGTTCGGCTTGACTACACTATTTATCCTTTTTCAAAAAATTTCCATCACATTCACTACAAATAGCGATTTACATCCGCTAATCGCAATTCTGTTACCGAATATTATATTTGGGCTTTTTGCCTATTATTTATTTCGGAAAGCAGAACGTTAAAGAACTGATTGCCAAACAAAATAATGAGATGGCCAACCCTTATATGATATTGGATTTGAAAAAATGCCAAAAAAGCTAGATCCACTTCCAGACATTGCTGCATAGTCTGCACCCAAAGCATATAACTGCTCTTTTATACCTGCTAATTCAGGATAATTTGGCATGACATAGGCTTCAAAATCATTTACCAAATTAAAACGCCAACTTTTTATATCACTTTCTACAACATGTTTACAAGATCTTGAAACTTTAGGTACAACATTTGAGTAAGCACCTTTGCTTGAAACATGAATATCAGGATGAACAAGCAATAAATATTTCCCCGTTAAATCAATATTCACAGGGCTTAACACCTCACCTCTACCTTCTCCATATTGAGGGTTATTATCAATAAATAAAGGACAATCACTACCTAAAATCAAAGCAAAAGCTCTTAATTCATCATTCGATAGTTTCAAATCAAACATCGTATTTAACAATTTCAAAGTATAAGCGGCATCGGAAGAACCGCCTCCAAGTCCGGCACCCATAGGAATAATTTTATGTATGTAGATTCGCACACCTGGCAGAGAGTAGTATTTATGAAGAAGCTTATATGCTGTTTCACATAAATTTTCACCAGCGGGAATTGGTAAACCAGAAGAAATTAACTTGCATTGACCAGGTTCTAATGAGTCATCCTTAATAATTTCCAACACATCATTAAGCGGAAATTGATAAAAAACTGTTTGCAAATCATGGAAACCATCAGTTCTTTTCGCAATAATTTGCAATCCTAAATTGAGCTTAGCAGGTGGAAATTCAATCATTTAATAAAGTTGGCTTCATCAAAAGTAAGAATTGTCACTATTTTTTGAGCTCAAAATCTGAAATATTGTAATTTGCAACTCTAATTTATAACTATGGAGCGATTAGATTTTGAACAACCCATCGTTGAACTTGAAGAGCAATTAAACAAAGCGATTCAATTAGGAAAAGACAACGATGCCGATGTTACCAAAATAGTAAGTGACATCGAAAAAAAATTAAGTAACCTTCGTAAAGAAACATACGAGAACCTAACAGCATGGCAAAGAGTGCAAATCTCACGTCATCCGAACCGGCCATATACGCTCGATTATATTGAGATGTTAACAAAAGGTGAATTCATTGAACTACACGGAGACAGAACCGTAAAAGATGACAAGGCTATGATTGGAGGTCTTGGAAATCTAGATGGCCAATCTGTAATGTTTATTGGTCAACAAAAAGGAAAAAACACTAAACTTCGACAATACCGAAATTTCGGTATGGCAAATCCAGAAGGATATAGAAAAGCACTACGTTTAATGAAAATGGCTGAAAAATTCAACAAGCCCATTGTTACCCTTATTGATACGCCAGGTGCTTATCCTGGATTGGAAGCTGAAGAACGGGGACAAGGAGAAGCAATTGCAAAAAATTTATTAGAAATGTGTCAACTAAAAGTCCCTGTCATATGTATTATCATCGGAGAAGGCGCTTCTGGTGGTGCTTTAGGAATTGGTGTAGGTGACAAAGTACACATGCTTGAAAACACATGGTACTCTGTTATATCTCCTGAATCTTGTTCTTCTATTCTATGGAGATCATGGGATTACAAACAACAAGCTGCTGAAGCTCTTAAATTAACATCTGAGGATATGTTGAAAAATAAATTGATTGATAATATCATTATAGAACCTGAAGGTGGTGCTCATTATAATCCTGAAGAAATTTATGAACGAGTTCGAGAAACCATAGTCAAAGACATAAAAAGCTTATCTAAATTAGACCCACAAAAAAGAATAGAAAAAAGAATAGAAAAATTCTGCAGTATGGGAGTTATAAATGAATAAAAAAAGCACAGCAATTGCTGTGCTTTTTTTATTATACTAGACATAATGTGTATTAGTCAACCAACTCTAAATAAAGATCCATGTTAATCGGTAATTCAAAACCAGAACCTAACAAATCTAATATACCCATATCATCACCCCCTAAATCAAGTGCATCAGTAGACATATTAATCACACCTTGCATGTAAACTGTAGTTTCTGTTAAACTAATTATCTCATACACTTGCTCAAGTCCAGAATTAGAATCTGTAAAAACAAGTTCTTGATCATCATTTTGCAACATCCAAGTACCTTGAGTTTGAAGATCTATAGGTACTGAAGGAATTTGAAATAATGCAAAAGGCTGCTCTTCAGTTTCAAAATCTAGATTACCTTCATAGGTTAAATCAGAATAATTTAAATTGAAAAAACCAGCATCAGCAGCCTCTCCCTCTAAATTAATTTCATTGCCTAATATAGCTAAACCAGCTTGAATGATTGGGTCATCGATCATACTTACAATTGGAGTAAGATCAATAGAGGCTTCATATTCTAATTGAAGAATATTCCATACACCATCAAATTGCGAAGCAATAGAATACTCACAACTCCCATCATCAAAATTTGCCTCAGCATCAAAATTAACAGCAGTATCATCCATACATCCTTCAATTGTTGCTATACATGAACCATCGTCTTCTGTTGCATTAGCATCATAATTAATGGCGGTTTCATCTGTACATCCAGGAACACTAGTAGACACATTTTGATCATCATCCTTATCACAAGATGAAAAACAAACACTCAAAACAAGTGCTAAAAATCCTATATACTTTTTCATTTTATATATTTTTTGTTTTTCAAATATATAAAATATACTGACAAAATGATTTCTAATAATTATCATAAGATCTATTCAATTAATTATGAACAGTGTAAATATATACCTGAAAAGATGTTAAATTTGATATTAAAATATTAAAACACCTGTTATCATGGCTAAAACTTCATCCCGAGCTTCAAATAACCCCTACAGAAAAAAGGGAAGCATTATTGGATTGGAGCAAGGTAAAATTCCTCCTCAAGCTGTCGAACTTGAAGAAGCGGTTTTGGGTGCCTTAATGATTGATAAAAATGCATTAAACGAAGTAATTGACATTCTAGAATCTGAGTGTTTTTATAAAGATGCACATCGTGAAATTTATTCCGCTATAAAAACTCTTTTCACAGAATCACAACCCATTGATATGCTAACCGTATCTTCACTGCTTCGTAAAAATGGAAAATTGGAACTTTGTGGTGGTGATTTCGGAATTGCAAATCTTACTCAAAAAGTAGCCTCCTCTGCTCACATAGAATACCATGCTCGTATTATTGTTCAAAAGCACATTCAGAGATCTTTAATTCGAGTTTCCAGCGAAATTATTCAAGATGCTTATGACGAATCAAGTGATGTACTTGACCTTTTGGACAATGCAGAAGCTAAGCTATTTGAAATTGCAAATGGAAATATCAAAAAAAATTACGACTCAGCACAATCACTTGTAAAAGAAGCCATTGAGCGTATTGAACATATTTCTAAACAAGAAGGCTTAAGCGGGATTGCTTCAGGCTTTTCAAAAATTGATAATATAACTGCAGGTTGGCAGCCTTCAGATTTAGTAATTCTTGCAGCACGACCAGGTATGGGTAAAACTGCTTTTGTTTTATCTATGGCACGAAATATTGCGGTAGAGACTAAAGCTGCTGTTGCTATTTTCTCTTTAGAAATGTCATCTGTTCAATTAATCACACGTTTAATTTCCTCGGAGACTGGTTTATCATCTGAAAAACTTCGTAAAGGAAAACTTGAAGACTATGAATGGCAACAATTGCATGCAAAAATTAAAAAAATTGAAAAAGCACCTTTATTTATTGATGATACACCTGCACTCTCTGTATTCGATTTAAGAGCAAAATGTCGCAGATTGGTTGCTCAACATGATGTAAAAGTTATTATTATCGATTATCTACAATTAATGACTTCAGGTGGAGATAATAAAGGAAACCGTGAACAAGAAATTTCTACAATTTCTAGATCATTAAAAAGTATTGCTAAAGAATTAGATGTACCTGTTATAGCCCTCTCACAATTAAGTCGTGCAGTTGAAACTCGTGGAGGAAGTAAAAGACCTTTATTATCTGATCTCAGAGAATCTGGTGCAATTGAGCAAGACGCAGACATTGTTAGTTTTATATTTAGACCTGAATATTACGGACTAACTGAATGGGATGATGAAGATGGAACTCCTTGTGAGGGTCAAGCAGAATTTATTATTGCAAAACATCGTAATGGTGGGCTTGATAATATACGTTTAAAATTTATAGGTCATCTAGCTCAATTCTCCAACTTAGAAATTGATACAGAATACGAAACAGAATTTATCTCTAAAATGAATACAAATGACGCTTTTGGCGACACTAATGAAGACGCATATGATGGCTCGCCCTTTTAGTCTTCTCTTGATTTTTATTCTACACTCATATTCTATTTCGGCTTCATACATCCTAATCCCAATGGATGAAGACAGTCAAAAAGACCACCTAAAAGCTTATGGTATAGCTTTTTGGACACTAGAAAATAATTCAACCGTAGACTGGTTATTAAATTACAGAGGGGGTAGTTTTCTAATAGAAAATCAAACTAAAATTGAAAAAGAATGTATTGTGAGAGGGGTATCTTATGAAATAATTACTAACGCATTCAAGCAACAATTACAACTAGAAATAGCACATCCAGAAAGTAATACAGATATTATAAAACTTGAAAAAGCACCAAAAATAGCTGTTTATTCACCAGAAGGAAATTTACCTTGGGACGATGCTGTAACTTTAGTTTTAACTTATTCTGAAATACCATATGACATTATTTATGATCAAGAAATATTATCTGACTATCTCCCCATGTACGATTGGATCCATTTACATCATGAAGATTTTACAGGGCAGTATGGTAAATTTTATGCTTCATTTAAAAATGCCCCTTGGTATATAGAGCAAAAAAGAAAATTTGAAGCTGACGCTAATAAATTAGGCTACTCAAAAGTATCTACTCAAAAACTTGAGGTTGCACTTAAAATTAAAGAATTTCTTGCTGGTGGAGGATTCTTATTTGCTATGTGTTCAGCAACAGACAGTTATGATATTGCACTAGCATCAGAAGGTATAGACATATGTGAACATATGTTCGATGGTGATCCAATTAATTCTTCAGCTCAACAATTACTTAACTACGATAAAAGTATCGCTTTTAAAGACTTTAAACTTATTACAAATCCCAACATTTACGAATTTTCTGACATTGATGTAACTCGTGGTAGAAAAGTACCTAAATCTCAAGATTTTTTCACACTTTTTGAATTCTCTGCCAAATGGGATCCAGTACCAACAATGCTTTGCCAAAATCATAGTCAAATTATTAAAGGTTTTATGGGACAAACAACTGCATATAATAAAGACTTAATAAAATCTGATGTACTTATTATGGGAGAGAACAAGAATCTAAATGAGGCAAAATACATTCATGGTAAGCTTGGTAAAGGAATGTGGACATTTTATGGAGGGCATGACCCTGAAGACTATCAACATCGAGTTGGAGATCCGCCTACTGAACTTGAAATACATCCAAACTCTTCGGGATATAGACTTATATTAAATAATATTCTCTTCCCTGCAGCAAAAAAGAAAAAACAAAAAACATAAATTATCGGAAAATACTGAATGAACCTTTATGATTTCTACCATCTTTTAACTCAACGGTATAATAATATATACCATTAGGACAATACTCATTTTCAGACATATCTTTACCATTCCAACAATATTCTCCCGTTTCCTCATCACATAATTCATAATGTGTTGATGTATAAATCAACTGACCCCAGCGGTTGTATACCTTTACACGAACATTTTTAACATCATCACCAACATCAATAAACCAATAATCATTTACGCCATCATTATTGGGTGTAAATACATTTGGCACAAAACAATCTAAAACGTTAATATTTATTTCTTGACTAAACTCATTGGAACAATCATCAATTACATCAATAATAAAATTATAATCAAAAGGTACGTCTGTAGGAATATCAAAATTCATTGAATTAGAATATAACATACCATCCAGCAGCCACTCAATATCATACGCTCCAATACCTCCATTAATATATACTTCTGTTGTAACTTGGTCATCTATACAAACATCTAAATCATTAAAAGCAGTAGAAATAATTAAAGGTTCTTCAGGCTCTAAAATATAAGTGAAAATTTCAGCATAAACTTCTGAATCACATAAATCAACAGCACTAAATGTATATGTTCCAACATTTTCAGGTAAAATAGTAATTGCCTCCTCATTCGAATAAAGTCCTCCTTCATAATACCACTGGGCCTCTATTGGAAAAATACCACCACTAAAATATGGATTTATAATTATCGCATCATCTCCGGGACAAAATGCTGTATCTGATGGAATATCTACATATAATTCCATACGATCAACAAAATTAAAAACATAATCACGTTCTTCTTCAGTACATCCATCAGAAATAATAGTTGTTACAACAAGATTTTCCATACCTTCAGCAATACCATCATATAATGGAACAATTGGAATTGTTACTGAAGTTTCTCCAGCTGGAATAATAACCTGACTTCCTATATCTTCATAATCCACACCACTTTCAGCAGTTCCTGATACTACATAATCAATAACTGAATTTGTATTAATTGTCTCTGATAATTCAAATACAATTTCACCATCCATGCAACCTTCTACAAGAGTAGAATCATTTCCGATATATGGAGAATAATCACTTTGTTGATTAACAGATATCCCTACAGAACTAAAACTATTTTCTGCTAAAAAAACACCTGAATTTAATGCTCCATCAGATACATCAGCGATTGCAAGCTTTATGTGATATGTCTCACATGGGATTACAGATGCTGTTGCAATTAAAGGTACTGTAAAACCATTAAAATTAATCTGGTCTAAATCAGGATTAGCGTTAAAAAAAACGGAGTAATCTTCCCAATTAGGGTCAATATCATCACAAGGAGTAGAATCTCCACCTGATGGAACACCAGAGTTGATCGTATTAATAATCACTGGAGAATCAGTAAATGAAGTTTGAGCCTCATTATCTGGAACTAAAGCAAGATTTATAGCATTGTTACTAAATGGACCATTGATTCCTGGTCCTGATAGAAAAAACCCAAATATATCATTAAATTGACTACAAGTATAACCTGTGTATTCTAAGGAGGCAAAAACATATTCAAAGACGATTTCATCAGAAGTTGTCTCAAAGTCAAACTCAATGATAATTAAATCATTAAGATTAGTAGCTGAAGCACCAACAATTTCAAGTTGCTGAGTTAAATCTGCATCTATACCTGCTCCGCCTTGTAACTCGGTGCCCCCAGGATCTATAACTATAGAACTAAATCCTCCGGTTAGACCTCCGGTTGCCATTACAATACCAGAAGGAATATCAATATTTAAGTCTTCTCCTTCAAAATAGCCCATTGAACAATCAAAACCAGATACAGTAGCATTTGAAAATGCAACACCATCAACCAAATAATTAACTAATTGATCAGCATTATCATTACAATCCAAAGATATCTGTGCATTTACAGGACTGCTAAATTGAAAGAATAATATAATACTTAAAGTCAGATATAGCCGATTCATAATAAAAATCACTTTGTAATTCAACATATCAGAATTACTACACATAAAGGTTAATCCCAAAAATTAGACCAAAAAAAATGAATAAAAAATTACACATAAACTATTAAAAGGCATGTATCACAAACATAACAATTTTGAATCTTTTTTCATGAATAAAATAAATTTAATATCTGATTATATAGAAATTATAAACTCTTAAATTAAAATTGATATATACAAAAAAGCCCCACTACAAAAGTAGTGGGGCTTTTAAAAAGGGCGGCGACATACTCTCCCGATGTTACTCAGTACCATCTGCGCTGATAGGCTTAACTTCTCTGTTCGGAATGGGAAGAGGTGA
>Ga0160422_10000293_pt1 | contig 29813 bp, 21 predicted proteins | sample Fk160mmetaG_FD_108192 | JGI IMG/M metagenome (GOLD analysis project Ga0160422, IMG submission 108192) | Marine microbial communities from the Central Pacific Ocean - Fk160115 60m metaG | ecosystem: Environmental > Aquatic > Marine > Oceanic > Photic zone | place: The Central Pacific Ocean...
AACAACAAAAAGTAAGAAAACAAGCAGGAGTTCTGATGGGGAAATCGATCACAGAAAATAAAATATAGGATAAAATTCCGAGAAACAAAACGAGCGAGAAATTGGAATTCGTTGTGAGGATTTCCCTTAGTGTGAGCAAGAGACCGGGTAACAACACAACTGAAAAACCAAACCATCCAATTTCACTTATTAGTTCCAACCAATCATTGTGACCATGCCCAATTAACGGTGTGTAAGGAACATGCGCATACTCTACGCCAAGGTTTCGCATGCTTAAGACTTCCTGAGATTGGTAGATGGGGTTAATGGACCTATATGAATTTAAACCGTGCCCCCAAAAAGTCTTGTCGGATATTTGCTTTAATAAATCGCTCCATAGATAAACTCTTAGGGGTAATTCTCCATTAAGAATACCCTCTATCTGTTGTTGAGTATTTATTTTCATGTCTGTTGAGCTGACCTTACTTAGATTGAAAATAAATATACATGTTATAATTAGGAAAATAAGCGTGACAAATTTGAAACTTTTTCTTGTTTTGTTGAAATAGGCTATTGCTAAAAAAAGTAAGATGAAAATAAGAATCCCAGATCTGGATCCCGAATGGATGATACTTATGATTAACAGACATAATACAAATCCAACGATGGGAAGAAAATTTGAGCGGAGTAAAGATTTGCCGGAGGCCCTAATGTGTCTCGTCAAGAAAGCAAAACCGACTGAAATACACAGTATTGCAAAACATGACCAATGATTCTTGTAGGTGAAGGTCGAGTAAAAATATCTTGGCTCAGGAGTATCCCATATCCCCAAGATTTCCTTGCCATCTTCGGTAGGATGGTAATTTATTTTTTGGTATATTCCTAGCAAAGCTAAGGCACCTGATGACACGAATACGAGTAGAAAGACTCGTCGTATGATTTTTCGACTATTGAACGAAAGATAACAAAGATATATCAAGATAAGGGAAATAGTGATATGAATATAATCAGGTATGATTGCAACTGATGATATAATTGATTGTGGAATCCATTTAAACGATTTTACTTCTATTAATTTTTCGTATTTTTCTATAACATTTAAGGATGGCGACGGAGTATTTCCGAAATTTTGTAAATATATATTCTTTAAATTAAAAAAAATAGATAGTCCTAAGTGCGGATCCTTTTTTTCAACTAAATAAATATTCTTAAAATGATTATTTAACAGTTCAATTTTCTTCGGGTCCGTTTCGAAGGACATTTCGGAATCAAGATTCAACAATTTCCACTTACCTGAATCCATGGATTCATATCTTGGATTCCAAGATCCGACGAAGTGCAATGACAATAAGAAGAATAAAGGGAGGAAATATAATCCTTTATTTTTAAGAATATTCCAATTTTTAAATGTAAGAAAAATGAATAATCCCAAGGTCACTATAGCATAAGATGCAACAACTCCCTGACCCGCCAAACCCGCTTTAAGCCAAGGTATCGATAGTATCAGTCCTGCTATAATCTTTTCTTTAAGTGACAATTTGGCTAAAAATATTGTATAACGAGCAGTTGACAATAAGCATTTGAATAAATTCAATATACTTTGTCCATGATTAAAAGAATATCTGCCCCTGCACTAGCATTAGTGTTCCTACAATTTTTTTCGCCTGCCTTCTCTGCCAAGGATACGCCGCTTGGTCGACTTGATTTATCCGCAAGTCTTACTGGAATCTACGATTCTAGGGTTTTTGGAATATCCTCAAACCTGTTCAATTATTCGCGGGCTGGCAATAACGCCAATATTCCCTCGGATGAGCTTGACAGTGAAGACGACTTCATAGTCAAGTTCTCGCCGGCGCTTCATCTTTCCAAAAAAATTAGCCTTCTGCGATTGACCGGGTCTGCGGGAGTTGAGATCGCTCAATTTCTGAAAAACAGTGACAAGAGTTACGTTATTCCAATCACCACGCTCATCCTTGATTTCGATGAGACGTTATCCAAAAGGAAAAGAATTTCCAACAACGCAAAAATAAGATTCGACGCCACTTTCGATGTGGGCCAACAGGTCGGAGCAAGTGTTCTCGAACAGGATTTGGTTTCCTACACCTACCTGACGACTGGCATAAACGTAAGGTACAATCATAGTTCCAAATTCGGAGTGGGTGCGGGCACTAACTATACTTATCAGTGGTATCAAAAAGAAGGATCTACTGCTCCTAGACCTTACAATGATCTTTCAACCTTACCTCTCCATGCTCGAGCATTCTACATCTATTCCGAAAAGCTCGACCTTTTCACCCAATATACATATTCGCGCTCACAATCTCACAATGCCCCTTCATCACAGAACCTTGCTGATTCGGTAACCAATTCCATAACTTTTGGCGTTAACGGTGAAATTTCACCAAAATTGAGTGGGATCGCTTCCATCGGTTATTCCCACTTAAGTTTCGACAACGCCCTAACGCCTTCTCAGAACTCACTCATTTCCTCTCTTTCCTTATCCTGGAAATATAACCAGAAAACCTCTTCAACCCTTACCTTAGACCGAAGCTTTTCTCCCTCGGCCCAAGGGTTCTCTAACTTAAGTACTTTCGCTCGCTTTAATGTAAATCATCGATTTCTCGAAGATCTCACCGGGATTGGATATTTGTCCATCGGCCATTCCGAGTACACCTACCCCGCTGGCCCCACAAAAGTCGGCGAAACAAGTTCTTTTGATAGTTATGGTTTCGGAATCAGTGTTTTAAAAAGAATAAGCAAGGTCTTTTCCGCAAGTGGGGGATATGATTTCTCATTTGTCGATAGAGGCACCGAAGATTTTGCCAGGCATGTACTGCAAATTCAGATGACGGGAAGATTTTAGACCCTTTACTTGCTGAGACCTTTAAAGAAAATTCAACATATATAATGAAGAAGTCGCTTACAGGCCTATTCCTCGGCATCTCATTCTACTTTCTTTTTTCTTTCTGTGTCCTGGTTTCCTTCGCCCAATCGAGATACAATGACCCATCCGTCTTGTTGGATCCAACCGGATACAAGCTTCGGGTCGGTGATACTTTGCGTATTCTTGTACGAGGAGAACCGGATTGTACCCTTGAGGCGAAGATTAATAACGATGGTAACCTGAGATTAGTGTATCTCGGCGAAATCCAATTGGTCGGAATAACCGCCAAGCAAGCGGAAGCAAAAATTGCCAGAGATTATCAATCAAACCTCATTTTCAGAGAACCGATTATTAGTGTTTCGGTTTCCAAGTACACGGAACGTTCCGTTTTTCTTTCAGGTGCCATCAATAGAAAAGGGCCTTACGTTTTTCCTCCGGAGGTTGAAGCCATGAATATAGTCGAAGTAATCGCAAGGGCAGGTGGCTTTAATGAGATCGCCCGAAAAAGCAAAGTTTACGTTACGAGAACCTTTTTCGATGAGCGTGGAACCGCACGTGAAACCAAAACTTACGAGGTCGACGTGGAAGGCCTGAGCACGGGTAATATACGAGGTTCGTCCAAAAGATTTTGGATTTACCCCAACGACCGTATCGAAGTACCGGAAAGGCTCTTGTAGATGGATGATGATATCGATTCGATCAGCGTAAACGCTGGGGGAAAGCCCAAAAGTAGAATTAAGGGACTTTCCGACTTTGTTCTAATCATTAGAGACCGTTGGCTTTTGTCGCTAACGGTAGCTTTGCCAGTCGCCTTGGGTTTCGTATACAACCAACTACAAGGACCGGAATATTATGCTTCTTCATCCTCCTTTCGTTTGATTCCACCTCCTGCGATCCTCAATCTTCAGAAAGTGGAGCGCGACCAACATGTTCAGGGATTGGTTGCCAAACACCTCGATGGACTAAACAGCCAGGAATTGAGAGCAAACGTCGTACAGAAAATCAAAGACAATCCTGAATTCAAATCGACTCTTTTGGCACCGTATTTGAAGGAAGGCATTTCCATGGACGTGGGGGCGACCGTTACCTATTCCGTTGGAGTTTCTCCTCCCACCGAAGGCAGACCCAGATTTACGATTAACTCGAATTCGAGAAGTGGAAAGGGGGCGATGATCGTTGCTGACGTTGTTCAATCCGAATATGAAAAGTTGCATAAGAGTAAAAAAAGCCAGCAGGTCGAATCCGTTCGAAACGTCCTTGAAGTGCTCCTTCAGAAAAGCATCGATGAGGAATCTAGAATATCCGGAGAAATGTCCGAATATAAAAAAGCCAACCAATTGCCCTTCCTAGAAGATGAAAAGAAAGATACTGCAGACCGCAAGAGTCAGTATCAGGCTGAAATAACAAGATGTAAATTAGAGCAAATACGAATCAATTCGTTGCTCCGCCAGATTTTGCAGATTCAAATGAGGATTGGCGCTCAAACTTCCTCCTTGAAATCTGATGACGTGGAGGGGGACATCGCGGTAATCAAAGAATTCTTCGAACTTGACGCGATTGAAACCTACGGAAGCATTCCCTCCTTACGCAAAACGTTGTACGATTTGGAGACAACGAGAAAAAATTATCAGGAAACGGGTACCGGTTATTTGGAAAGACATCCTAAGATGATGGAGAATGCACGACAGGTTTCGGAGATTAAGACGACCTTAAATCTTGAGGTAAAATCTGCCATAGAAGATCTAAGGGATAAGCATATTCAATTAAACGCCCAAGAAAAGGAATTCGCCACTGCTATGCAAAAGGTTCAGGAAGATTCTCGAAAATTGAGCGAGATTGAGGAAACACTTACGAATTTTGACAGACAACTTGCCGTTGTAAGGAAAAGTACGGATCAAATACAAAGTCGCTTAAATGACGTGAGGATTGAGCAAGCCTTGCCGTCCGAACAGGAGGAACCTCTCCACAAAGAGCAATTTGCTTACCAACCGTTCGCACCATACACACCAGACAAAAATAAAATCAGAAAAAGCGGATTCATTATATTCTTTGCAGTTTTCTTCGCTCTTCCAATCCTTTTGGAATTCGTTGATAATCGTGTAAAATCCCCTTGGGACGTGGAAGTGTTTGTCGGTCATGACTTGATTGGTGGAATCCCAAAGATTTCGGAGGTTGAAGAGAGGCAAAGACCATTGATTGTGGGAAATGACTTGGATGACGGACTGACTGAATCCTTTAGGAGTATGTACAGTCGAATCCAAATGAATTCCAATTCCGATTATCCCAAGGTGCTTTTGGTCACTTCTGCTATTCCAAGTGAAGGTAAGAGTCTCATTTCAGCCAATCTTGCATACAGTTGCGCCAACCATGGCAGAAAAACCATTCTTATTGATTTCGACCTGAGAAGGCCTGGTCTTCACAATTTCTGTAACATTACCAATGAGAAGGGCATCGTCTCGCTGGTGAACGAGGTCGTCAAAGGAAGTTCCGATATTGATGAGCAAATCAAAAGCTGCCTGCATGAAATTCATCCGAATTTGCATGTTTTGCCATCTGGTGGTAAAACCCGCGCTGCTACCGAAATGCTGGAAAGATCTGAGTTTGACTATGTGATGAACAAACTTCGGCAAATTGCCGAAGTGATTATTGTTGATAGCCCGCCAATTGGCTTGTTTCCCGATTCTCTTGCAATTGCTCGAAAAGTTGAGGAAGTCCTCTTTGTAACGAGATACGGAAAGGTTTCGAGAAAAGTTGCCAAAAGTCTTCTTGAAAACATCGAGGAGACCGGAGCCAATGTTTTGGGAGTGGTTTTGAACGATCTGCCCCAGAAAAAAACACCTGGATATTATTATTCGGGCTATTACGGATATGGATATTTCCGTTACAAATATTACAATAAGTATTACGGCAAGGATAAGGATGAAAAGCCTCCGGTGGAAAAATTAACCACTTAATTTTCCCTCCTTGATTTGCGGCAGCTTAAAAAACATCGCTTTCTTCAAATAAGGTTTTGAGATTATGTCTCTCGAATATAAAACGATTGTAGTGTCTCCTGGTGGTCTAAGGGTAAAAGGGGATGATCACTCGAACGAGTTAGCTGAAATACTGACCAAGAGCATGAGCGAATTAGCAAAGGAAGGTTGGAGGGTCATTTCACTTATTCCATCCATGACTAGCCAAGGTGCAGTGGTCAAAATGCTCATAACCGCGGAGAGGAACTTGGAAGAAACTTCTTAGATCAAAAGGTTTCTACGGTTACGAGAAATCGTGAATTTGAGGTAATCACGATTTGCTCGCTTGGCTTTCCCCGAACAAGACTGTATTCAAGAGAGCCAGCTCCATATCGATTTTTGATTAGAGTGTTAAAATCATAGGATCTGCGTTCCCACAAAAGTTCCTCACCCAAAGTTCTTGCCAACAAGTCATAAGAATTACCCAATAAGTCCACGAGTTCGTTTTCGGAAGTGCCTGGAACCAACTTCTCTCTTAACATCATTTCAAACTGGGAAATATTCTTCTGGGCCTCGACCAAATTTTGTCGTGCGCTCATCTCACGCTGAAAGGAAATCTGATCGACTTGATTTTGAAATTGCTCGTCAGGATTCCAGGTTCTTCCGCAACCACTCATACACAGGAGAAAGGTAGCGAATAATGAAACTCTAAGATAGCCTAGCATAAGAATTCTCTTTGCTTAACGAATGGCATTGAATTTGCTCAATTTTCATACCCTCTGTATGGATTTATCATTTCCACTTAAACTCGAGCGTCAAGCTTCCAGTCTTGCGGCGAGCCTTTTTCTTCCAGTCCCAAACTCTGGAAATTTGTCTTTTAGAATTGCTCGTTTTCCTTCTGAAGGCACAGAGGTCATCACTGACATATACAAACATGGCTCAAGGTTTCATGTGCAAGTAACGCGTTTTTTGGTCTCGTTGAGAGACCGTATTGCAAACGGTCATGCTGGTAAGCATACCGGTCTCGACGTAGCTACGGAGATTTCTTGCAGTACTTGTGAAAGAGACAACCCTTTGGTTGCTGAACTTCGAAACAGACCTCCTTTTGATCTTAGGAATGATTTGTCCGGATCCGAATCCGAAAATCACTATTTCATTTTTTTCACGGATTCAAAAAATTGCGTTGCAAAGGCCGTTTCGCAACCCTACGCCAAACCTTGGACTGAGGATTGGCAAAGACTCATTAACCGATCTTACGGAGCCGAACATCTTCCTCCCAGGAGGAACAAGGCATTGGTTTGAAGTTGATTTATGACAAATGAACGCAAAGTGAGAGGGGAGGGTGGCAAGACCCTGTCTTTTCCAAAGCTTCTACCAAATATTTTTACGACCATTGGCCTTTGTTCGGGATTAACCGGCATCCGTTTTGCAATCGAGGAAGAATGGCAGCAAGCGGTTTTGTCCATTCTCATTGCGGCATGTTTTGATATGATTGATGGACTTTCCGCAAGATTACTTAAAGCCTTTTCTCGTTTCGGTGCGGAACTGGATAGCTTAGCGGACACAATAAGCTTTGGTGTTGCCCCTTCCATTGTTACTTATCTGTGGCTGAGGGAATCTGTTAGCGGTCAGTCCGACGAGTATCTAATGGGTTGGTACTGGATTCCATTTCTTTTTTATTCCGCATGTAACGCTTTCCGCTTAGCCCGTTTTAACGTGATGCACATGGAAGAAACGGAAAGAAAGATTAAGAAAAGTTATTTTTTAGGAGTACCTGCTCCGGCGGGTGCAGGACTGATGCTTATTCCTATGGGAATGGATTTTATTTTCACAAGGTTCGGTTTAGCCTTTAGCCTTTCTTCGCACCCTCAATGGCTTGTCCTATGGGTGGTTCTGATTGCCCTGATGATGATCTCCCGAATCCCCACTTTTTCATTCAGAAACATGAGATTCAGCGTTTCGAAAAGCAAAGCTATCTTCGTGTTGATCATTGTTTCTTTGGCCGTTGGTGTTTTGATAAAGGAAACGTGGATCTTTCTGGTTGCCCTTGGAATACTTTATTTTATGAGCGTTCCTTTCTCATATTGGGCTTATCAAAAGGACCAAATGGTCAGGTGATTCAATTACTGATTTCTTAGCTCGGCCAGCAATTTTTTAATGCCCTTCTGTTTGGGATCGATATCAAGAGCCACCGAGAGGTGTAAGATAGCCTTTTGCCTTTCGTTGGCTTCGATTTCAAGCAATCCAAGTTGCTTGTGCGTTTTGTCCGAATGCCAATCAGCGTCCAAAGCCCCCATGAAATGCCTTTTGGCTTCCATTTGATTGCCCGCCTCTAAAGCGAGCATCCCGAGTTCATGAAGAATCCCCGCATCCCGAGGATTCATTTCCAATGCCTCGGAAAGGAGAAATGAGTGTTTTAAGTTAGGCTTTCCTTTTCCAAGGCTATGGTAGAGGGAGAGATGGGCTTTCGACAAGGACTTCCTTTTTCCCTCAATGGATTCTGCTTTTGTGCGAGCTTGGAAGAACTCGGATTTCTCCAACAAGGATTTGGTGGACTCGGAGTCGATGATAATATCCTCTTTGAAAAAACGGATGCTTTTCTCGCAGTAGGTTTTAGCTCTTGGGAAATCCTTCCGAGTCAAAAAGATTTCGCCCAGAAGTAAGTTTGCTTCTGCGCGTTTTGCTTTTGAGTCCGCAGCTTTCTTCAAGTGGACAATCGCACTTTCCTGTTGGTCTGCCATAAGGTTCGCCTTGGCGCATAAGAAATGGGCTTCCGCCTGTGTGGAAGGATCTTTGAAGCAAAGGCTCAAATGAGACTGGGCCTCCTCTGGGCTCTTTTGATCAAGTGCTATTTTGGCAAGTTGAATGAGAGCTTTGGGGCAACTCGAATCTAACTCGATTGCTTTTGCCAAATAATGTCTACAAGCAGAGAAGTCTGGTTTGCTTATGACTGAACCGTCGGGTGAGGATTGCAGGCCTTTGTATAGAAGCTTGGCCAAGGAAACGAGGGGTTCGGTCTGGTCCGGAAGCAGTTCGATGGAAATCTCAAACAGTAATTTTGCTCTGTGAAAGTCATCAGGGTGACTCAGTAATTTTGCTAGTTTGAGGTGGACTTCTCCATTGAGCGGACACAGGTCGATTAATTTCTCCAAACTTTCCTTTGCTTTTCCAATATTTCCGGTCTGCGCATGGATATCCAAGGAAAGGAAGTGGTAACCGGGCTCATTGCATTCTATGGCAATCGCCTGATCAATGGCAATTGATGCTTCAATTGATTTTCCCTGAGAAAGCTTAATTTTCGCATCCCAAAAACATAGGGTGGCGTTTGCATCGAACTGTTGGAGCGCCGAGTCGATGACCGATCTAGCTTTCGAAAAATTCTTTTGTTTAAAGTTAACTTCGCAAAGCGCTACGACGGAGGGCAAATGATCTGGTTGGGATTTTAATGCCGATTCAAGGTGGCGAATTGCCTTTATTGAGAAATCATTCAACTTTTGATCTAAGCTTTTACTTTCCTTTTGTGATCGTTATCCGCTTAGAACTTCTCTTGGCGGAGCTTTTGGCTTTAGCTGTAGAAGCAGTTTTGCGTTTTTCTTTAGTGATGGCTTTTTGTGCGTTTGCATCCATAAGCAAAACTGCAAGATGGTAATGCCCTTCGGCTAATTTAGGATTAATCGAGATGGCTTTCTCCAAGTTCTGATATGCTTCATAATATCTTTTAAGATCTTTCAAGAGTAGACCCAACTTGAAGTATGCATTGGAATATTTTGGGTTTATTTTGATGGCTTTCCTAAAATGTTCTTCGGCTCTCATGGGGTCGGGTTCCCAAACGAGCGTGCCATCGTTCTTAAGCTTTTCGCCAGTAGTCAGCAACTTTCCGAACCAATAGTGGCACTCCGCCATTTGGGGATCTATTTCGAGAGCGGTTTCGTAGTTGCGAAAAGCTTGATCATACTCGGATGGGTTGGTGGAGATCCTCGCTAAATGGAAGTAAGCTTCGACGAAGTTTTGCTCGATGTCGGTCGCTTTCTGAAAATGAATCTTAGCTTCATTCAAATCACCATTCTTTTCCGAGTGATGAGCAAGTTCATAGTAAGCGAGAGCAAACTCTGGGTTGATTTCCAAGGCCCTGAAGAAATGTTTTTTAGCCAAGCTTGGATCATCGTCCGTTCTCAAAATCATAGCCAAATAATAATGGGCTTCCGAATTTTGTGACTCCAAGGATATCGATTGTCTCAGGTGTTCTTCAGCCTCAGTCGCAGAACCCTCCTCAAAAAGCCTTACCCCAAGCCGAAAATGGGCGAGAGCAAACTCGGGATGAGATTCAATCGCATGCCCATAGTGCGCCTTTGCCTCCTCATGGGATTCGAAGGTCTCGTATGCTCGAGCGAGCAAAAAATGGGCCTTAGGATATTTGGGGTCTATCTCCAACGCATGGATAAGGTATTTCTTCGCTTCCTTGTAGTTTTCTTCGATTGAAAAGATTCTGCCCAGATTATAGCAGGCTTTTGCATGTTTTTTTTCCAGTAGCAAAACTTTAAGAAGTAGTTTTTTGGCTTCCGGAAGATCCTTTTTGTCAATCAGGGTACCTTCCTTGTCCGTGGCAATCCCGCCCGAAAGAAGCTTTGCCAAATAATAGTGAGCATCGGTAAATCGATCATCAATATCAATGGCGGTTTCGTAATTTTTCCTTGCATCCTCAAAATCGTCCGCATTTGTGAGCAGGCGAGCTTTGTGAAAATAGGCGGCCGCATAATTTTGATTGATTTCAGTTACCTTATCGAAGTTGTTTTTGGCTTCTTCAAGGTCATTCAATTCGACGAGTAGAAGTGCATAAAAAAAATAGGCATCCGCATAATTCGGATTGATTTCCAAGGAGTTGAGGAAGTGATTTCTTGCCGTTTCATAATCACCCGCATCCGATAGTGCGATTGCCAATTCGCATTCCGCCTCTGCGAATTCCTTGTTTAGGGAAACTGCTTTTTGAAAGTTTTCCAAAGCCGGTGCGACTTCGCCTTTTTTCTTATGCAACAACCCCAAGTTGTAGTAGGCATGAGAGTACTCGGGATTGAGTGCGATTGCTTTCTCAAGATGTTCCTTGGCGTTCATTGTCGGGTCTTCCCTGCGTTCATTTGGTTGTCATGACCCAAACGCCGTTCCACTCGTCTTTGGGAGGATTTTTTTTCATGTGATCGCAACGATCCAAGTAGAGCTGAGCGGCTTTATCATTAACGTTTATTTTCTTAACCTCCTTAAACAATTTTATGGCTTGATCCCATTTGCCATCGGTCCAGGATCTGTATCCGTCGTTGAAAAGCCCGAGAGCTTCGACCAAGTTCGGATAGCTCTTGTCATCGTGGAAATCCAAAACTTCATGGACGCCGACCGGTTCGGTCTTGCCTTTGACGATCACATAGTCGACTTGCCGGGTACGATAAGTCGCCTTGACGGCTTTATGGGTGAACTCACTGATTAGGATATGGGCACCGTATTGCTTACAGGCGCTTTCGATGCGAGCGGCCAAGTTAACTCCATCTCCAATGACCGTGTAATCCATTCTTTTGGGAGATCCGATATTTCCAGAAACAATGGAGTCGGTATTGATTCCCATTCCATGATCGATGGGCATTTTTCCCTCGGAAGATCGTTTGTCGTTAAAGACATTGAGGTCCGTCATCATCCGAATGGCAGCTCGTACCGCCCTGTCAGGATCGTCATCATGGGGGACCGGAGTGCCGAAAATGCACATCATCGCATCTCCAATGAACTTGTCGAGCATACCGCCTTCGTCCGTTATGCAGTCCACCATGATGGTGAAATACTCATTCAACAGTTTAACCGTGCCTTGAGCACCCAACTCTTCGGTAATGGTGGTAAAGCTTCTTACGTCCGAGAAAAGAACCGTACCTACACTTTGCTTTCCGCCCATGATATCATCACTATCCCCCGCAGCCATGAGTTGATCGGCAAGTTCGGGATCCATATACCTCGACATGGTGGACTTCATTCTCTTTTCGGAACTTATATCCTCAATCATAAGCATATTCCCAAGAGTCTCCTTTTTTTGACCAATCAAAGGCATGAGGGAAACGTTTACCGAAAGCGTTTCATCCTCGAGCGACAACTCCGCATCGAGAAATTCTTCCGGCTCTTCAATCGACTCGAGCTTTTGTAGAAGCCAATCGTTTTTATCACCAAAGATTTCTCCGGCGTTTTGTTCGAGAATTTCAGAAAGGACGGGAACCTTAAGGATTCTCAATCCCGCCGAATTGCAGGTTTTAATGACGGAGTTTTCATCGAGAGTCAAAACGGCGTCATGCATACTGGCGAGGATGCTTTCCGAATAATTTTTCTGATTCTGAACGTCATCGAATAACTTTGCATTCTCAATGCCCATTGAAATTTGCGAAGTAAAGGCCGCCAACCGCTTTTCGTCTTCGGCGTTAAAGGAACCCCCTCTTTTGTTCAGGACCTGACTAACGCCAATGGTTTTGCCCTCTTTGTTGAAAACGGGCATGCAGAGAATGGAGCGTGTGAAAAAGCCCGTTTGTTTGTCAAAACCAGGATTAAACCTGAGGTCAGCGTATGCGTGCGGAATATTAACGGGTTTTCCGGAAGTGAAGACCGTGCCGGCAATACCCAAATGGTTGGGAAACCTGATCACGGATTTTTCATCCAAACCTTCGCCTACCTCGGTGTACAGCTCGTTGGTTTTTTCATCATTGATGAAGAGCGTGGCCCTTTCACAATCAAGCATCGTGGAGATGGTCGTTATGATCTTTTGGAGAAGCGGAGTAAGCTCAAGTTCGGAAGAGACTTGGGAAACTACGTCGAGAAACTCAAGTTCCTGTTTGCGGGCAGCCTCAATTTGCTCTACGATTATGTTACCTTGAATTGCAATAGCCGCTTGTTCGGTCATGGCTTCCAGCAGATCAAGATCCTCCTGTTCGAATTCTCCTTCCACCTTGTTCAGAATTTGAGATACTCCGATTTCCTCACCCGATACGGTCCTCAGAGGGGCGCATAGAATGCTTTTTGTTCTGAAACCAGTTCTCACGTCGACCGCCTTATTAAACCTTTCGTCCTTATATGCGTCGTGTATGATAACCCCTTCATTCTTCGTAAAAACCCATCCGGCGACTCCCTTTGTGTTAAGAATTCTGATTTCGCGTTTGAAGTTACCTTGGGCTATTCTGGAATAGAGTTCCCCCGTGGCGGGATCATTCAGGAAAATCGTACCTCGCTCTGCACCAATAGTGGTGGTTGTAATCTTGACGAGTGTGTCCAATGCTTCGTCGAGACTTTTTGTCTTAGCCAAATCCGTAGTCACTTGAAGCAACATATCCGAAAACCTTGCGGTTCTCTTTGATTTGGAGGGGCCTTTATCGCTTTGCTTTTTATCTTCCATTGGTTTTTTCCAGTTCGGCTCGAAGTTCTATTATAGTTTCTTGCAATTCCTTAAATTCGGTCGTTTTCAATTGAGTTTCCCTTTGCATTTTTTCTTCATGCAAATTTCCTGTCTGATCGATTTCACTTCTTAAGGCAGTAACCATTCTCTTAAAATGGTTAATTTCATTTTGTTGGCTAGCAATCGCATTTTGCACTTGTTGTTGCTTGTCAAAATCCGCCTTATCAAGTTCTTCTCGCAAGCGGGAGACGTTTTGACGGAGTTGCCGTATTTCCTTTGACCCATCCGCAATGGCTCGTTGCACCGCTTCATCCTTGCTGCCCATTGCACTTTCAAGTTGCAACCGAAGGGTAGCAACGGACTGTTTGAGATGTTCATTTTCCTTTTTGGATTTGGAACTTTCCTTCTGGACGGCATCTTCTTTCTCGATTTGCAAATGATCCATTTCCTCTCTTAGTTGAGTGACGTTATCCTTAAGTTGGTTAATTTCGTTTTCCGATTGAGCTCGAGCGCTTTGAACGGCACTGTCCTTTTCCGCATGCAAAAACTCTAGTTTTTCTCGAGTTAAAGAAAGAGAGGAACGAAGCGTTTTGATTTCATTCGCATATTTTGACTCGGTTCTAAGGACAATATCCTCCTCCCGGTTAGTCACTTCATCCATTTCCAACCTAAGCGCGGTGATGGTCTTCTTGAGACTTCTTATTTCCGACTCTTTTCCGGCAATTGCCTTTTGAACGGAATCCTCATTCCTTCCAATTTGACTCTCCATCTGATCTCTGAGAGTCTTGAGAGAAATCTTAAGCTGGGTGGTTTCGGCAAATGATTTGGAAAGCGCTTCCTGAACTCTCTTTTCTTCTTCGTGTTGGGACCGTTCGAGTTCTTCTCTAAGATTGGAAGCCAAATTTCTAAGGGATCGAATTTCACCTTCTCCAAGAGCCTTGGCTTTTTGGATTTCCGAATCTGCCATCGCCTTCTCTCTTTCCACCTTCTCTCGGATTGTAACGAGTGCGGACTTGAGTTCTTTGATCTCATGATTGGAGGCCGAAAGCGCATGTTGTACGGCATCCTCCTTTTCCGCTGACTTTTCCTCCAACTCTTCCCTCAACTGGCTAATTGTTTTCTTAAGAGTAAGGTTTTGCGTATGAAAGGAAGAAAGAGCTTTTTGGAGCCTGTCTTCTTCGCGAGCTTTGGCTAATTCAAGATTCTGCCTTAACATTGTCAGGGACGATTTTAGCTGATTGATTTCCGTTATGGCATTCGATCTTTCGGTTTGAACGGCCTGCTCTTTTTCGGCATTGCTCCGATCCAATTCGTCCCGAAGATCGGAAATGGTTTCCTTCAAGCTCTTAATCTCATTGCTTCCGCTGGCCAGTGCCTTCTGTATATTCTCTTCTTCCTTGGCCTTGATCCTTTCAATGTTCGCTCGGAGCATGCCAATGGACGCCTTCAGCTGTTGTATTTCCTTTTGTCCGGTCGCGTAGGCCTTTTGAATGGCATCATCTTTTTCAATCTCAACCCTTTCGAGTTCCTCCCTGAGTTCGGTCACGGTTTCCTTGAGCGTCTTTATCTCAGAATTGGAAGCGGCAAGAAGCTTTTGAACCTTGTCTTCCTCTCGGGCTTTTGCGTTTTCAAGAGTTTGTCTGGTCTGGCTCAGAGAATCCTTTAGTTGCCTGATTTCATTGTGAGAAGCTTGCGTTGCATTTTGAATGGCCTCCGCTTTTTCGGCCTCCGCCTGATCGAGCTCATCCCTTAGAGACGCGATAGCATCCTTGAGAGTTTTGCTTTCAAGCGAAAAGGTTCTTTTCTGAAGTTGCAGTCTGTCCTCTTCCCTTGCTTTCTCAAAATCCAACTTTTCCCTCGCCAAAACAAGAGACGCCTTCAAGGAACTGATCTCATTGACGGTCTCCGCCACTGCCTTTTGGACGGCATCTTCCCTTTTGTTTTCAGCCGAATCCAATTCCATTCGTAGACGGGCAATCGATTTCTTAAATTGGGACTTCTCCACTTCGGCGGCACTCTTGGCTTTTTGAATGCCGTCCTCATGCTCTGCGACCATACGGTCAATCTTTTCTCGAAGTCTCAGGGAGGATTCCTTGAGAGACTTTATTTCTTGGTTGGCAGCTCTTCTTGCATCGCTTTTGATTTCCTCCTGTTGGAGATCTTTTTTTTCCAATTCTTTCCGAAGTTCAGAAAGACTTCCTTGGAGGGAGTGTATTTCATTTTTGGAAAGAAGGAGGGTCTTTTGCCCTAAAGCCTCATGTCTGATTTCACTTTGCTCCAACTCGGATCGTAGGCTTTTCACGAGTTGCTGGAGATTCTCCACATCCTTCGATTTCTCACGCACGAGCTTTTGCCTTTCATCTTCGTGCTGGGCGATCGACTGGTCCAATCTTTCCCGAAGAGATTCAACCGAACTCTTCAATTGGAGATTTTCATTCGCTAATTTAGAAAGACTCGATTGCAGAAGATTTTCCTGCTCCTGTTCCTTTATGACCAACTCGTCCCGAAGAGACAAAATCGTCTGCTTGAGAAATCTATTTTCGTGAACAAGAATATCAGCCTCTTGCGGGGGTACTTGAGACATGCTCCTACTGTAACGAGTTATACCTCGATATGTAAACACAAACCTTCTTTTGCGAATTGTGCTTGCAAAGCTGGGTCTAGGCAATTTTGTAATTGCTTTTCAATGATTGCAATTTTGCCCCATCTGATAATGCGTCTCTCGGCAGCGGCGTTTTTGATCTTCGTCGTTTCTTGTGGATCCTCGGGTGACTCAGGTTCCAAAGTCTCCCCCAAAGACACGTCCACAGCCAACAGCGCCCAAGAGGAATCCGCGCAATTGCTTCTTGGCGCCTCTCCTTTGCCTGACAGCACCCTCGAGGAACTCATGAGCGAAGCAAATCCAGCTGTCGTTTCAAATGTCGAAGCTTTTTCAAGAAGTGATTCGAACGGTAGTGACGAGGAATTCGAGACGTTGCTCGGTTCACCCATGACTCAAGCTTTACCGAGCGCTACAAAAGCCGTAACCGCAAATAAGGACGAAGCTGAGTTGGCGTTGAAGAGGTTGGAAGTAAATACCCTTAACCATCAGAAAAGCATCGAGGATTTGTACGAGATCAATTCATTCAAGGATAAGACGATTGCCTCTCTTTCGGCTTTAAATGACGAACTGCTTACTGAGATTAAAAGGTTGAAGGCCAACACTTCCAAAACTTTGGTCAAACAAAGATTCGATCGAGACTCAAATGATAAGGATGGTGAAATTATGAGTTCCGAAATTCAAAATCTTAAAAACAGTCTTCTTCTGAAATCTACGGAAATTAAAGACCTGAGGATGAGGAACGACTCGCTCGAAAAAAGAATAAGCAGCTTGGAGACAAGCCCTATGCCTTCCATATCCCTACGTTCTCCAGCATCATCCGATACCTCGTTCGATGAACGAAAGGATTCTATGTCATCCGGCTTGCAACTTCCCGCCCAAGACCCGGATTGCGTTCTAAAGTTCGATGCTGTGGTGACTTCTTTGAATGGGAAAAGCAAAGAGGCTTTTTACACTGAATTCTTCGTGGTTAAGGAAGATCTCGAATCCGTTATGTTCAAAGGTGGCGTAGATCTCGCGGCTTACCCAACCATTGCGACCTATTCCGAACTATGGGCGCGCTCTAGAAAAAATTCCTTTCTGTTTCCGGGAATGCAAAAAAGATTTAGGGCGCTTTTGCTTGATTTGGTTGAAGGAGGCAAAGGAATGCGTGTGAGGACCAACATAGACGGATTTGCGACCGTTACTAATTTGAATTCCGGAAAATATTACGTCGTGGGTACCGCTTCCTTAGGAAAAGTTGGAGTGACTTGGAGTGTTCCCGTTACATTATCCCCTGGTACGAATAAGCTTTCACTGACCTTGGAAAATGCTGCATGGAGTCTCTAAGCGGTGAGATGATAAAAGGTTTGCATCGAGATAATTAATGTAATCTCATAAAAGCCTCTAGAGAAGATATTATTAATTCCATTCGTAAAAATTATGACAACGGAACAATCATCTGACCAAAAAAAGCTTCAGCTAACCTTTCGGCAGAAATTATCCATTTTGCTCTCTTTCGCAAAAGACAAAGTGGCTGAGCAAATTCAATGCGTTTGGTTCATTATCCTATATCTGATCGTGTTCCAAATATTGATCCTCGGTTTGCCGATCGTTTACTCCCTGATGATCGCTGTAGGGATTATCATTGTAATCATAGGCTTGGCCTTTTTCATGGAGGGTTTGCGACTGGGGTTGATGCCCTTGGGTGAGACTTTGGGTTCCACCTTGCCGAGAAAGAAGATCGCCGGCATACCCTGTCTCCCTACGAGTTTGGCTTTTGGTTTCGTATTGGGAGCCTTCGCCACCTTTGCCGAACCGGCCATTGGCGTATTGCGAGCCGCAGGCTCCGGTGTGGATCCGACCCTTGCTCCGCTTCTTTGGACCATCCTCAATACGGGTGCCACTAACTTGGTTAATTCCGTTGGGGTGGGTGTGGGCATAGCCGTCCTTCTGGGTGTTCTTCGGTTTTACAAAGGGTGGTCGTTAAAACCATTCATTTATGTGGGGGTTATCGTTTTATCGGTCTTTACTCTTTGGTTTCAGTTTTCCGATGCCCGCTTGCAGCACGTTCTCGGGCTGGCTTGGGATTGTGGTGCAGTCACTACCGGACCTGTAACCGTTCCACTGGTTTTGGCGCTTGGCATTGGTGTTTGCCGAATCGTTTCGACGGGTGGTTCAAGCAATACGGGTTTTGGAGTTGTGACTCTTGCTTCTCTTTTTCCAATACTTGCCGTACTTTGCTACGCGACCTTTCTGTTCAAAGGGGATGACTACTACTATGCAACCTTCTCCGAGGCTGATTGGCATGTTCAGGCAGGGGAATATGGAAAGAACTATAATGCGGATTTGCAGCGGTTCGGAGATATCGTTGCAAAAAGAAGATTGGCTTCTTCTAGCGGGGCTTCCGAGAGCGATATGGCTCTGTCTCTTTCTGCCGAACAGTTGGCAGCCGTAAAAGCATCCCTTCAAGAAAATGGCAAGTTGCCATCCGGCTATTCGTTGCAGACCCAAATTTCGGGTAATGCTCTCGATGCCGTTCCACTTGATAAGGATGATGCGTCCTCGCGGTCCATAGTACAACCTACGAACACCAATTCAATTATCGTAAGGGACGGCGTTTCGACTCCCGATGAAGTTTGGGATCCAGGGACTGAAATAATGGCAGCTTTTACGAATAATTTTGATTTCTTTCCCAATACCTTCAGACCGGATGAAGATTCCAACGGAAATGGGATATTGGATCCGGGAGAAGACATTTACAGCATCAATGAAGATAGCGGTGAGTTGGTTTACAATAAACCGGACAAAAAATACCCCGATGCTAAGCTCGATGGTCCTGATCAGGATCGTGGCGCGATCGAGGGAGCCATATGGGCAATCGGTCCTTTGTGTGGAATATTATTAATTGTTCTGGTTGTCGGTCTTAGGCAAAAACCCAAGCATATGGATGAACTATGGGTAGGAATTACTTGCGCTATTGTAGGTATGACCCTCTTTAACTTAGGAATTTCATTGGGTCTTACCCCATTGGGAGAACAATTGGGCGGAAACGTCGTATCGAGTTTTGCCGCAATCGAACCATGGGCATCCGAAGGTTACGTTGACCCGATGTTCGCATCCTCAAATCTCGGGAAAGCCCTAGCCATATTATTCGGTTTCATTCTTGGTTATGGGGCTACCTTGGCGGAGCCTGCCCTTAACGCCCTCGGAGCAACGGTTGAAAAAATCACCGTCGGGGCATTCAAGAAAAGCTTGCTCATGCAGACGGTTGCCACCGGAGTGGCCATTGGCATAGCTACCGGCGTGGCTAAAATTGCCTTCAACCTTGACCTGTGGTACTTACTGGTGCCCCCTTACACGATTCTGATTCTGATTACTTTCTTGTCGAGTGAGGACTTCGTTAATTTTGGCTGGGATAGTGCCGGTGTAACCACAGGACCCATAACGGTTCCCTTAGTCCTTGCCATGGGATTGGGCATTGGCTCGAAAACGGGTGCGATAGATGGATTTGGTGTCTTGGCTTTGGCTTCGATCGGACCCATAATCACGGTTCTCACAGTGGGTTTGATTGTGAGAAAAAAACCTAAAACGGATGAGGATGATAACCTGAGCGCAAGGGAGGCAGCATAAGATGAATGACTTAACAAAATCAGAGGGCGTTTCTTTGTTGAATTTAATTCTTCCGAAAGAATCCGTAGTTTCAGTTTCAGAGGCAATTACGAATGCTGGGGCAAAAGGGGTTTTCCAAATCTCAGCCAGAGGGTCCGTCCTGAATGAAGGTGGATTCTTTCAAAAGATGTTCCCACCACCTGCCCCAGAACAACATTTGCTGCAGGCTTTGGTGCCCGATGACAAAATCGAAAATGTAACAGACGTTGCAGTCAAAACGGGAAGCTTAAATAAGGTGGGTTCGGGTGCCGTATTCAGCATCAGCTGCATTGATGCTCACGTCAGCGCTTCATTTCCCACGGAAATTTCCTCAGAAATCAATCACAGTCACTCGAATGCCACTGCCGCCAATTTGGAGGCAATCTGTTGCATTTGCGAAAAAGGCATCGCCGAAGACATTGCCACCGCTGCATTGCAAAGTGGAGCGCCTGGTCCGACGGTCACTTTTGGTGAAGGAGGTGGATTGCGTGATCGGGTTCCACTTCTTCGGATCACCAAGGGTCCGGAAAAGGAGTTTGTTTGGTGTGTGGTGGACAAGGCTGAAGCAGATGATATCTTCGGCGTGATGGCACGGGCGGGTAAGATCACTGAACCCGGTCGAGGGTTTCTATACTCAATCCCCGTTCAATCAGGACTAATCAACGTTTCCAGTACCGTATCTTCATCCGCCCATGGCGCTAATATGGAACAAATCATATCCGCATTGGATGATCTTAAGGGAGGAAAGGATTGGAGAACGGCAGCGGATGCCGGCAAGTCTCAATCTCTCAAGACCACCTTTTTGGAAAACCTCGTCGGTCTTTATTGCATTGTTCAGAGAGATTATTACGAGGATGTCTATAACTGCGTAATCGATTCCGGAGCCCCTGGCGTAAGTACGAATTTTGGTGTTATGATGGATGCGGACAACGGATCCGACGATCAGCAGCAAAATGAGGAATGGGCCTTGGTTTATACGTCCGTTGGTCCTGCCAACGTCGAATCTTTGCGCGAGTCCCTTGCCAACAAGATCTCATCGTTAGGAATCGACCGTTATGCCTTTTACACCCTGCCCATCCCCAAGGCTCTGACTTATTTGGGGGGATAGGATATTCGCCAAACCTTTGTTAAAACCCGCCAAGCCTGCGCGAGCATAGCTCGAGGGATAGCTCAACGGAGCTTAATTCCCAGTAAAGACCATTCGTTCAAGTTCTTAATTTCAACTTGAGCATCCATCTTTCTTACGCTTAGAAGTTCAAGGAAGTGTCTTTCCAACTCTTTGACTTCTTTTTTGAGGATGCCTGAAAGGATCACCATTCCCCGTTTGTTAGCCAACGCAAGAATTTCTTCGGATAAGTTTTGAAGGACGTCGGTTTGAATGTTGGCAACCACCACATCGTAACAATCCGTTTTCTCGAATTGATCAATTCCACAAGCCCTGAAATGAATACCGTCAATTGCATTCAAGGCTGCGTTCTCAATTGAAATTCTTGCAGCGTCCGGATCGAGGTCGATTCCATCCACTCGATCATACCCAAGAAGCTTCGCTGTGATGGCGATTATACCGGAACCACAACCAAGATCGATCAGTGACTTGCCGGTAGGATCTACCTTCCCTCCTTCAGAGCTTAAATCTACGAGACTTTCTAGGCATAATTTCGTCGTTTCGTGATTCCCCGTACCAAAAGCCATTCCCGGATCCAGGTAAAAGCCGATTTCATTTTCAGGAATCTCATAAGATTCTTTCTCCCATATGGGGATGCAGTGAAAATTTCCTACCGTCCAGGCTTGGAAATGATGCTTATAGGCTTCTTTCCAATCTCTATCTTCCAAACGTTCAGTTCTCAGTCCTTGGGAGAGATCAAGCCGAATGGGTGAAACCGATTCAAGCTCTTTTACTGCGAGTTGCATCTCTTCTTGATTTTCAAAAACACCTTCAAGAAAACCATTACCGTTCAAGCGGTTTTCAATCACATACCAATTCGAGGGAGCAAGTTCGTAAAGCGCTGCCTCGATAGCCTCGACGGCTCTGCAGTCGAGTTTGCAAGAAGCTTTTAGCATTTTTACTTTGGAAAGGGAATGATTCCCTGCGACAAGTCGCTCACTACCCAAGGCAACAGCATATGTTCGGCCGCATGAACCCTAGCGGTCACGATCTCCAAGCTATCGCCTTCCATAATTCGAACGGGAGCTTGGGCAATGATCTTACCTCCATCTAGGTCACTGTTAACCCAATGGATTGTGCATCCGGTAATCCTAACACCCATATCAAAGGCTCTTTCAATTGATCTCAAGCCCTTAAAGCTGGGCAGTAAGCTCGGGTGGATATTGATGATGGAATTATGAAACTTTTTAAGAAAGGGATCTTGCAGGATTTTCATGAATCCAGCCAGTATGATAAGATCCGGATTATATTCCGAAAGTGAATCTATCCATAATTGCTCATCTTCCCCTGTAAGTTTAGCGCTAGAGGAATCCGACCTTAAGTAATCGTTTTCGATATTGTGACTATCGGCAATTTTCAATACTCCACTTTCGGCCACGTCCGAAAAAACGCCGACAATTTCAGTTGAGCCCAATAGATTTTGACTGGATGCATCCAATAATGCTCCTGCATTCGATCCTTTCCCGGAACCTAAAATTATTGTTTTCATGTTATGCTAATTTTAAGGATTTAGGCTCGTTTTGATTAGAGATTTCTTATCTTAGTGATAATGTCGGTGGTACTGAAGTCGGAAATTAAGGGAACGAACTGGACCGATGCGTTCACTTGTAAAAGGGCTGATCTCTCTTCAGGATCGATGGACTCGAAACTGTAATCATCGGATTTTACGTAGACGTCCGGCTTGAGTAATAAAATTTCATTCGTCAATCGGTCCGAATCAAACACAAATACGCCATTGACGCATTCCAATGATTTAATCAGGTAGGATCTCGCAGTCTGCTTGATGATCGGGCGTTCCTTGCCTTTCAGTCTCCCTATGCTCTCATCGGAGTTTAAGGCAACCCAAAGGCAATCTCCCAACTTGGAAGCATTAATGAGACTGTTAGCATGACCTGCATGAAAAAGATCGAAACATCCGTTCGTGAGGACGAAGGATTTCCCCTCGGACCGGATTCTTTCCCTTTCGGATACGGCTCTATCGATGCTTATGGAAGCATCCGCGATCGATTCAAATTCCATTTTTGAAATCAGTCAGTTTTCACCATCGAAAAACCTTTTCGCTTTATCCATGAAACCTTCGTCGGGAGAAATGTTCTTGTCTCCGCTAGCTTTCGAGAAATGAACTAGTGCATCACGCTGCTCCTTTGAAAGTTTGTCTGGAACATCTATGACAACTCTAACGTAGAGATCACCTTTTCTTGATGGCATTCGCAAGTTCGGCATACCCTTGTCTTTGATTCTGAAAGTTTTATTGCAAGGTGTTCCCGAGGGAATTTTGAGCGATACTTTTCCATCAAGCGTCGGAGCCTGTACGGTTCCTCCAAGCGTTGCCAAGGTAAAGGGAATCATTATTTCGTGGAATAAGTCATCTTCGTCCCTTTCGAAAAACTTGTGATTCCTAACATTGACGTCAACGTACAAGTCACCTCTAGGGCCTCCTTGAGTACCCGCATCTCCACGACCGCGTGAGCAAAGTCTGTTTCCATCGCTAACCCCCTTCGGAATATTGACTTTTACAGTTCCTTGAACTTTCTTGCGGCCTTCTCCACGACATTCCTTGCACGGTTTTTCAATCGTAACCCCCGTACCCTTGCAGGTAGGGCAGGTTCTTCGAATACTAATGAAGCCCTGGTTTGAGGCCACTTGACCAATTCCACCACAAGTCGAGCACATGACTTTGCCTGAACCGGAGGCTGCTCCTGATCCTGAACAGGATTGGCATTCGTCATGATGTTGGTATTTGATTTCCTTTTCGATTCCCTGAGATGCTTGTTCAAGAGTAATGGTAACGCTCACTCTAAGGTCAGAGCCTCTTGCTCCATCGCTTTGGCTAGGGCTCCCTCCAAAAAAATCATCAAAAATGCTTCCGAAGCCAGCGCCACCGCCACCTCCCCCGCCAAAAACGTCGCGAAAAAGATCAAATGGGTCAACACCGCCCGATGCTCCTCCTCCGCCCCTGAAAGCATCATGCCCAAATTGATCGTATTTTCTTCTTTTGTCGGGATCCTTCAGAATTTCGAAGGCAGCTGAAATTTCCTTAAACTTTTCTTCTGCCTCCTTATCGTCCGGATTCTTATCGGGATGATACTTGATCGCAAGTTTGCGGTATGCCTTTTTGATTTCTTCATCACTGGCACTTCTGCCTACTCCCAAAATCTCATAATAGTCTCTTGATGACATTTGTTTGGAAATTTCTTTCTTTAGATTAAGCGAACAATGACTTAACCGGTTTCATCGTTTGCCTTTTTAGATAGGATTACGGTTGCAGGTCTTAACAGTTGGTCCCTTATGCGATAACCAACCCGAACACATTTCAAGACCATCCCCTCATCGTGGTCCGGACTGTCCTCATAGCCTATGGCTTCGTGAAGTTTAGGGTCAAATTCCTCGTTCGATGGATCGATTACACTAAGACCAAACTCGCCGAGAACACTATTCATTTGCTTCATTGCCATGGAAAACCCAGCAACTACGGATGCGGCATCCTTATTTTTTTGGGCCTCGGACAAACCGAGTTGAAAGGCATCGATGACCGGAAGAAGGTCGCCAATTATTTGAGCCCGCGTTCTGAGAACCGCATCCTCTCGGTCACGGATCGATCTTTTACGGAGATTATCCAAATCTGCGACGGAGCGAAGATATTTCCCCTTCAAATCCTCCTGAAGGCCATAAGCTTCGTCCAATTTCGCCTTTAGGATCGTATCCTTATCAAATTCTTCCTTTTCTTCGCTCGGGTTTTTCGGATTAATCTGATCTTCGAGACTTTCTTCTAGAATCTCTTTTTCCGGTTCCTTTTGAGAAGGGTGCTCTTCCTGTGTTTTTTCTTTGTCCATTAGAGTTTTACAAAATTGTCCAAGGTATAAAAAAAACTTTGCCCATGCTAATGGTCAACCTGAAAGCAAATCGCTCAAGAAGCCGGTTCATTGAAATCCTTTGTGACCAAAAAGCATGAATCGCAATTCGAGTGGATTGAACAAGGTTCCCCAAAGGGACTGATGCATTGTTCGCCAACGCCAACAGTTTCCTCTCCGATTTGAATTTCACCCTTAACGACGCTAATGATAACGCACTGGTCTTTTTTATCTTTAATCCCAACTGTAATTCCACCTTTGGTTGAGTACTTAAGAAGCTTGAAGTATTCAGAGTCAGCCAAGCACTCGAATTCCCTTTCCGAATGTGTTTTCATCGGCATGGGTTCATGATCCGAAAAATCAATGCATCGCAAGGACTGCTCGATGTGAAGATCTCGAGGCTTTCCATCCAGACCGACCCTTTGCCAGTCGAATACACGATAGGTCGTATCTGAGTTTTGTTGAATTTCCAGAATTAAATTCCCAGCATCAATGGCATGAATTCTTCCACTTCTTACTAGAACCGAATCTCCGTCTTCGGAAGAAACCCGGTGACAATATTCTTCGGCACGATTTTGATTCAAAGCTTGAGTGAAAACTTTCTTGTCAACGCCTTTCTTCAATCCGATGAACAACCCCGCTTGCGGAGTTGCCGAAAAGACATACCAATTTTCCGTTTTTGGTTCGCCGCCCCATTCACTTGCAATCTTTTGTGGAGGGTGTACTTGAAGGCTCAACCTCTCAGCGCAATCAAGCCATTTGACCAGAATTGGAAAGGGGTCGCCCTTTATCCACCTAGGCCCTAAAAGATACTCCGAGTGGTCAGTAATCAATTGCCTGAGAGTCATTCCCTTATGCTTGCCGGCGGAAACTTTAGATTGATCTTCGTTCCTATCCACAATCTCCCATGATTCGCCAATATTTAGATTCGTTGGAACAACTCGGTTTAATTTGTCGGAAAATCCGGATCCTCCCCACACTCTTTCCTTATAAATTGGTTCAAACTTGTAAATTTCCATAAAGTATAGTTAAAAAGTATGAAATGTGGTGTGGTAAAAAGTTTATGCAAGTGCATAAGCCAATTGATTGGTTTCTGCGATGAAGAAATCAAAAAATGGCATAAAAGCAGTAGGTCCGCAAAAGAGACCTTTGCTATCGGTTCTTTTCGGGTGCTTTGCCCTGATTCTTTTTATCGCCTTATTTGATTATGAGTCCAGTAATTTTCATTCGTCTCCTTCCGAGGGGTCTACGCCATTATTGGGTAGGATAGGGGTGATAGGAGCGCGTACGTTCTTTAGTTTCTTTGGGATTTGCGCATGGTTGTTTCCATGGCTACTGGGAACGGCTTGCTATGTTTTGGGAACGGGAACGACGGCAAAGGAAAGGATCATGAAAATCTCAACGATTCTTTTGTGCATCGCATCTCTTTGTGTAATGGCAAACATCAGAGATCACGGCTTACTGAAGAATGAAAACGATACGCTGTTCGATTTAAACCATTTCGAACATGGAGCAGGAGGCTCCTTAGGTGCGTTTTTTTATTCGGGCCTACCTTTTTCAAATCCAGATCTTGCTGAAATTTCGATAGGTGGTTTTTTGCGGATTTGGATGGGCGGTTTGGGAACCGGCTTGCTAATGACTGGGATTCTCATAGCCAGTATCTGTACCCATTTTTCATTAAACCCCTTTCCATTGCTTTTCGGATTCCTTAAAAATATTAGAACGAAAAGTGAGAAACAAGCTGGCGAAGAAAGCTCGAAGGACACTGAAACTCCCAAGCCCAAGAGTGAATCGAAGCCGAAAAGTCCAAAAAAATGGAAGTTGCCTTGGTTTTCCACTGATCCTGATGAGGATTTCTTATTTGGGGACGTATCTGAACGTAAGGAAGGAGGAGCGGATCCAAACGGTGGGTTGGCAAAAGCTCAAAATCAACCGATCAATAAGGAAAAAGCAGACCACAAGAAGAAAGAAGATTCTTCTGTAAAAACGTCTCCTGAAGAAGTGGCAACCGAATCCAAGAAAGCCATTCCCGAACAAATCCAAGCGCAAGAGTCTCCTAGTGAAATTGAGGAAGAAGAATCTACCGAGCAGGTAAGTATGGACGGGTTTAAGGTAGTTAGGGCTGCCAAAACCGAAAAAGCAGTAGACCTTTTTCCCGAAAGGAAAGGGGACTACCATTTCCCAACCCTAGATTTGCTCATGGACCCTCCGGAAGAAGAGTCAAGCGGGGATGAGGATCATATGGTCAAGGCCAAGAGGTTAAAGGAAACTCTATCCGAATTTAAAATAGAAATTGAACTTGGAGAAGTCCATACCGGACCGGTTATTACTCGATACGACGTTCATCCTGCTGCTGGTGTCCGAGTGGAGAAGATCGCAAACTTAGATAAGAACCTGGCTATGGCTCTTAAGGCGGATAGTGTCAGAATCCTTGCGCCTGTTCCGGGAAAGGGTTGCGTTGGTATTGAAGTTCCGAATGAAAAGCCAGCACCCGTTTGCCTGAAAGAAATCCTTCAATCAAAGGCATGGGCGGATGCCGGCTCCGAAATCCCCATTGTGCTTGGCAAGGAAGCGAGCGGAAAGCCTTTGGTTGCTGATTTGACTAAGATGCCCCATCTTCTGGTTGCGGGTTCCACGGGTTCGGGTAAGACGGTTTGTATCAATGCGATTATCGCATCCTTGTGCTACCATTCCAGTCCCGAAGACGTGAGGTTCATTATGGTGGACCCCAAGATTGTTGAGATGAAGGTTTACAATGATCTTCCTCATATGCTCATACCGGTTGTTACCGAACCCAAGAAAGTGCCTGGTGCCTTGAAATGGCTCTTGGTTGAAATGGAGAGGAGATATCAGATCTTTTCCAAAGTTGGCGTTCGAAACATTGCGGGTTTCAACGCAAAAATTCTCAAGGACAAGGAAGAGAGGGAAAAGGCTCAACTTTTGGACGCTGAAATGACTGCCGAGGAAAGAGCGGCCTTATCCTCCGTTCAAGTTCCAAGAGATGACGACGCATTGGAAATTCCTGAAAATAAGATTCCTTACATCGTTTGCATAATAGATGAACTCGCCGACCTTATGATGGTTGCGCAAGCGGATGTGGAGACTGGTATTGCAAGGCTTGCCCAATTGGCGAGGGCAGCGGGCATACACCTGATCATAGCCACGCAAAGGCCTTCGGTAAACGTAATAACTGGAGTGATTAAGGCTAATTTGCCAAGCCGCATATCCTTTAGAGTGGCTTCTTATCGTGATAGTCAAACAATTCTGGATGGGAAAGGAGCGGAGGCCCTTATTGGAAGAGGGGACATGCTATTTATTCCACCCGGAAGCTCTACTTTTGCCCGTGCGCAGGGAGCATTTGTCAGTGATGAGGAAATCAATGGAATTGTTGACTATCTTAAGATCAACGGACCACCACAGATAATTGAAGAGGTCAGGGAGCAAATAGAGTCCGCAGGTGAAGATGACGTATTGGGTGAAGGTGATGGGGATTCGGATGAAGACCCAATGGTTCGAAAGGCGATAGAGATCATCAGATCGACCAAGAGAGCCTCGACCTCAAATCTCCAAAGAAAGTTGAGCATAGGGTATAATCGAGCGGCCCGCATTATGGATGATTTGGAGGATAGAGGGCTGGTGGGGCCTGATACTCCAGGTCAAGGGAGGGAAATCCTAATGGATCTTTGACTTGAATTTGAAAATCTCATCTTGCAAAAAGTAGCGAGACCCATGATTAGTATAAGCAGATGGCTATAGGAAAAAAGTTAGAAGAAGCGAGAAACCGAAAAGGCATTTCCCTGAGAGAGGCCTCTGAAAGCACAAAAATTCGTGGAGACTACTTGAGTTCCTTCGAATCCGGTCAATTCGACATAAATCTTCCAGAGGTTTATTTGAGAGGTTTTGTTCGCCTCTACGCAAGATTCCTGGACCTTGACCAAGATGCGATTCTCACAGATCTGGAGCTTGAACTTGGGAACGAATCCAATCGTAATATGAGGAAATCCTTGGGGTCCATAGCCCCTCAGGAGGTTCCGGATGGTAGTGACGTTCAGAATCTGCAAACCGTAGGTACGGGACGGCATGGCGAAACTGGAACCTTTGAATCCATACGGAAACCTCTTTTAGTGGTAGGCACTTTATTTGCGTTGACCGTCGTCATTCTCATAGCGGTTGCCCTCCTTGGCAATGGTGATACGGACGAGGAAAACCTTCCTATTCAAGCGGACGATCCTGAGGTACAAAATATCGAGGAAACTGTAACCAAGGAGGACCAAGGTTTTGATAATGGCTTGCGAACCTTAAGGCTGAAGGCTGTGGGTGCCATAGAAAGGCTGATTGTCAGTGATGAAGGAAGTGATCCAAAGATTTATCATGAATTCAAGAACGTTCAATCTGGGTGGACCAATGATTTGCCATTCACCAAGTCATTCCGATGCTATAGCTCCTCTCTCGAAAACATCAGGTTTGCGGTCGATGATGGAATTGAAAAACAAGTGGCTGGAAATGGCTCGGGGAATTTTTCTTGGTCTCCTACGCCTAACGAGATTGCGGAGTGATCTCTAAAGTCAGTTTCTCGTCGGCTCTAATAATTTTGATGGAAGAGGCGACGTTGGGCTTAAGACTACCGATTGCATCAGTATAGTCGTATATGTTCTCGACTGTTACTTGATTAAGCGAAATAATCAAATCATCCGCCATTAGACCGGCTTTGTCTGCGGGACCACCTTTGGTGACCCCGCTGAGTAAAACTCCCTGCTTGTCGGTTTGAGAATAATTGGGAATTGTCCCCAAATAGGCTCTCAGCGCACCCATCCTTTTTTTCGGGGGTGTCTGTTCAATGAAATCCAAATCCTCTTCCGAGGAAAGAATAATGAGTAACTTGGAGAATAGTTCTGCGCACTTAACGATTCCCTTATGGTTAATTTTGTCGGCGGTGTCGGTAGGGGAGTGGTAATCATCATGCAAACCTGTAAAGGCGCTTAGGATGGGAATGCTTCTCGAAACGAAGGAGGTCGTGTCAGTTGGAATGTGACTGTCCTGTTGAAGGTTTAAGTTAATCCCGGTTGATATGTTTGCTTTTTGAATAAAGGCGGACCATTTGCTGGAAGAACCTACTCCGTGAAGCGTAAGTTTGTCTTTAAACCTCCCGATCATATCCATATTAAGGTATGCCATTACCTTCTCATTGATGGTTTTTCCGTGAGGCAATGTGAAGTTTTTAACGAAGTAACTGGAGCCAATCAGACCAATTTCTTCCCCAGACCATGTGACAAAAAGAATATCATGTTCTGTAAAAAACAGACCCTTTTGCCTTAGGTCGCTGAGATACTCGGCAATTTCCAACAG
>Ga0160422_10000294_pt1 | contig 29802 bp, 13 predicted proteins | sample Fk160mmetaG_FD_108192 | JGI IMG/M metagenome (GOLD analysis project Ga0160422, IMG submission 108192) | Marine microbial communities from the Central Pacific Ocean - Fk160115 60m metaG | ecosystem: Environmental > Aquatic > Marine > Oceanic > Photic zone | place: The Central Pacific Ocean...
TGACGGTGCAATAGATACTGCTGATTCAGGATTTACAGATCTTGATGGGGACGGTATGGATGATGACTCAGAAAATACTGATATTCCTGATTCTGACAATGACGGACTACCTAATTATTTAGACTTAGATTCTGATAACGATGGTATCTATGACATTGAAGAGGGCGGAGATGGAGACCTTGATACAAATCAGGATGGTGTAATTGATTCTAATGACACTGGGTTTGCAGACTCTGATAATGATGGTATGGATGACGCATCTGAGCTGACACCTGTCACTGAGACTGATACTGATGATCTTCCAAATTATTTAGATATTGACTCTGACAATGATGGAATTCAAGATGTTATTGAGGGTGGAGACGGAGATTTGGATACTAACGGAGATGGTGTGATAGACGAAAATGATACAGGATTTGCTGATGTTGACGGGGATGGTATGGATGATGCATCTGAACTTACACAAGTTACTGATACGGATACAGATCAGTATCCTAACTATATTGATATTGACTCTGATAATGATGGAATATTTGATGTCGAAGAGGGTGGAGACGGAGACTTAGACTCAAATAACGATGGTGTCATTAACTCTAATGATATAGGATATACGGATAATGATTCAGACGGAATGGACGATGATGCAGAGCTTACATCTCAGAACAACTCAGATAATGATTTATTACCTGATTATATTGATATTGACTCTGATAACGATGGTATTCATGACGCAACAGAGTCTGGCAATGGAGCTCTTGATAACAATAACGATGGAGTTATTGATAGTAATGACGCTGGTTATGCTGACTCTGATGGAGATGGTATGGACGATAATTCAGAACTGATTACAACATCAGATTTTGACGGAGATACGATTCCAAACCACTTAGATCTTGACTCTGACAACGATGGTATATACGATGTTGAAGAAGGTGGTGATGCTGATTCAGATACTAATTCTGACGGTGTTATAGACAGTTTAGACACTGGATATGCTGATGCTGACGGAGACGGTATGGATGATACCTCTGAGTCAACATCTGTAACAAATACTGATTTCACAACTACAAATAATGATGGTTACCCTGATTTCATTGATATCGACTCAGATAATGACGGTATTCAAGATGTAATAGAAGGTGGAGACGGTATTCTAGATACAAATGGAGATGGTGTGATTGATAGTGCCGATACAGGATTTATTGATGATGATAATGATGGAATGGCAGACCTCTCTGAAGATACTCCTGTCATTGATAGTGATGGCGATGGAGCAAACGATTATCAAGACTTAGATGCTGATAATGATGGTATTTTTGATGTTGTAGAGGGTGGAGATGGAATAAATTTAGACTTAGATGATGATGGTACTCTTGATTTTAGTGATTTAGATACAAATAATGACGGAATGATAGATTCTTCTGATGATGGTTATACAGATACTAATAATAATGGTATGAGTGATCAGTCAGAGGGAACAGGCCAATTAAATTCTGATGCAATAGATTTAGATGATAACGGTGTTATTGACTCGTTAGAAAATGACGGTGTACCAAATTACTTAGACCTTGATAGTGATGATGATGGATGTAACGATGTTATTGAAGCAGGATTTAGTGATTTAGATGGTGATGGAATTCTTGGAGAGGGTACCCCTGAAATAGATGATCTTGGACAGGTTGTAACTGATAATGATGAGGGATATGTTGATCCAGTAGATTCAGATGGTAATGGAACATTAGATTGCTATGATGCCTTAGTTCTTGTAGTAACAATTAACACTCAACCTCAGTATGCTGGAGAAGTATATCAAGGAGAAAATGTTTCTTATACTGTTGATGCTTCAATTGATGGCGGATTAACTCCAGAATATCAGTGGGAGATTGGAATCATTGAAGAGGGAGAAACTGATACCACGTGGACGGATATTCTTGAAACATCTCAATTTAACGGTGTTACAACAAACACCCTAACTATCAATGATGTATCATATAATGATCTTGATAATACATTCTACAGAGTTAGAGTTACAGCAAATGGATATAAGTGTGCTTTCGTACGTACTGAGCCAGTAGTCCTAGACATCAAGATTAGAGAATTACATGTACCTGATGGATTCTCTCCTGATGGAGATGGAATTAACGATAATTGGTTTATAACTGGTGTTGAATTTTATCCAAATAATACAGTTCAGATTTATAATAGATGGGAGTTAAAAGTTTGGGAGATTGACGGTTACCAAAATGATAATCCTCAGAAATCATTTGAAGGACTTGCAAATACTGGATCTACTGATGGAAAAATACTTCCAGAGACTGTATATTTCTATGTAATTGACTTAGGTGAGACTGACATAGATGGTAACGAGATAAATGAAGATTCTAGAATTAGAAAAGGTATTGTTTATATTAGAAGACCAATTGAATAGGTAATTATGAAAAGATTAATATTTTTTGCTATAATAATGACCTCTGGATTTATATCAAGAGCACAGCAAGATGCTATGTTTAGCCACTACATGTTTAACACGCAGGCTATAAACCCAGGTTATGTTGGTTCCCGTGAGGTGTTGAGCGTTATGTCAGTTATTAGGTCTCAGTGGATAAATTTTGATGGAGCCCCTAATACACAGACTTTATCTCTGAATGCTCCACTATTTGATGATCAGTTGGGATTTGGCTTTTCAGTACTTAATGATAAGATAGGGCCTATAAAATCTACAGCGTTTTCATTGGATCTTGCGTATCATCTCCAAGTTACGCAGAGTGGACATAAGCTATCTTTTGGAGTAAAAGGAGGTGGTAATGCGTTTAGTTCAGATTTTTCTACGCTTGATCTTGATCCCGGTACCCCGGATGGTATTGACCCCTCATTTAGCAGAGACATAAGGAAAAGATTCCTTCCCAATTTTGGAGTTGGCTTATACTACAACACTGTGAACTGGTATGTTGGTGTATCTACTCCAAGGATTCTAGAAAAGGAATTTGATAAATCTCAACGCCACTACTTTGCCATCGCTGGTGCATTATTTGAAATTAGTAGAGATGTTAAGCTTAGGCCAAGTATCTATGTAAAAGCAACAAAAAATGCTCCCCTAACGATGGATATAAGTGCCTATGCAGTTTTCAGAGATCTATTTTGGTTAGGTGGCATGGCAAGAACAGCATTAGGAAGGGTAATTCCTGTTGGAAAAGTTGGTGGCGGTCTTGGACTAATGGCTGGTTTAAATATTAACGATAATATTGCTGTAGGTTATTCTTATGACTATTCTGTTGGAAATACTACATTCAAATACAATGGTGGTAGCCATGAGTTGTTATTAAGATATGACTTTATGTTTAGGAAAAAAGATATTATTAAATCTCCAAGATACTTTTAAATATGATCAGAAAATTACTACTAATATTACTTTTGCCATTTATTTCTTACTCTCAGGAGAATGAGAAAAAGAAGAGTAGGTTTCCTCTTTTTGAGCTATCAAAAGGGGACGATAATACAAAAAATTCTAACTGGGGAAATTTCCATTTTAGTAACGAGTCATACTCAAAAGCCCTTGAGAGATACCTGAAAATTGATAATCCAAGTGTTGAAATACAAAGGAATATGGCACTTGCATTTAAAGAAATTGATTCTATTAATTCATCGATGAAGTTATTTGAAACAATTATTAATAACGAAAAAGATGTGAAACCTGTAGACTACCTTAACTTATCCCAGCTCCAAGATATGAATGGTATGTATAAAGAAGCTAATAAAAATAGAAAAAAATATTCAAGAGAGAGAGCAAGAGAGGTTAGGGTTTCTCTATTTGAGACAGATGATGATTACTATCAAAACTTACTAAATACTATAAGTGCATACGATCTTAAAAATTTAGAGATAAATACTGAGTTATCTGACTTTGGTGGTTATGCAGTAAGAAGTTCAGATGGGAAAGATGAGAGTATTAAGATGGTTTTCGCATCTTCTGGTATTCAAAATTCAGGTAAATTAAGTAGAAGTAAATACATACGACCAGAAAAGCCTACTTTTAACCTATTTAATGCAGATTTTACTGAAGATAGCCTATTCTCATCAAATGCCAAAATAGTAACAGGAGATAATATGAATACAGCATTTCAAGATGGTCCTGCTATCATAAGCGAAGACGGTGAGTTTATGTATTTTACAAGATCAGGTCTAAAGCCTGGAAAAGATAATGCAATTCATCTAAACTTATACATTGCCAGTATAATGAAGGACGGTACTCTCTCTAAAGTGAGAAATTTACCTTTTAATAATGATGAGTATTCAGTAATGCACCCTACTTTATCAAAAGACGGCAAAAGACTATATTTTTCTTCAAATATGCCTCAGGGTTTAGGTGGATTTGATCTTTATTATGTAAATATTGAAAGACCTGGGAGATATTCGAATCCAGTGAATCTTGGTCCTGGGATAAATACTGAAGGAAATGAGGTTTTCCCATTTATTTTCAGAGATGACGTACTATTTTTTGCTTCAAATTCCCATCCTGGATTAGGTGGTATGGATGTTTTTATGACTGCGGATCTTGGGACAGAGAATCAAAATGTAATAAATATTGGTACCCCATTTAATACCAAATCTGATGACTTTTGCTTCTTTATAGACTCAAAATTTAGTTTTGGATATATTTCCTCAAATAGAGAAGGAGGAAAAGGAGAAGATGATATTTATACCTTTAAAATTAATATACCGCCTCCAGTCGGTGTAGATGATTATTATACTATGTCTAGGGGAGATACATTAATTCTAGGAAATCAGGGTGTCTTAATAAATGATGGGGAGGTAGCAAATACTAAGTTTGATATTCTTCAAGGATTAGTTTCAAGGTCTACTATACTTGGTGAAGTCCCAAATATGGGTAGTTTAGACTTTAGGGATAACGGTACCTTTTCCTATGTAAATACTGATTTGACAGCCTCGATAGATTCTTTCACTTATGTCGTATCAAACGGGGCAATGGAAAGTGATCCAGTTAATGTAAGAATTAAAATTATTGATCCAACTGTTCCACTTGCACAGCAGGATATGATAACATTTGCTCCAGGAGAATCTGTAGATATTATTCCTGATACGCTTCTTTTAAATGATTCTGACCCTGGTGGAGATGAGTTGGAAGCCATTTTAATAAGTGAACCGCAATTTGGAGAAATTCTATACACTGAAGGTGGTGGAATTGAATATATACCAGATGATGAGATACCTTTTACTTCTGATACAATATTTTATGTTGCCTCTGATGGTGTGCAAACTGACACGAGTTTTGTTGTACTTAGTAAACTTGCTGTCGGAATGGACCTTGCTGATATCATAGAGATAAACCCTATCTATTTTGATTTTGATAAGGCAAATATCAGACCAGATGCTGCTACTGAATTAGAAAAAATTGTTAATGTTATGAAAGATTATCCAGGAATGGTAATTGAATTAGGTTCTCATACGGATTGTAGAGGCTCAGATGAATATAATCTTTATCTATCGGATAGAAGAGCAAAGTCATCTGCTGCATATATTCAAGAAAGAATTGATAATTCTGAAAGAATCTATGGAAAAGGGTATGGTGAGACTACACCAAATGTTCCAAGTCCTGATGGTTGCTATACAATTTCAGAAGCTGAACACCAACTTAACAGAAGGACTGAGTTTATTATTGTTGAGCTTGGTGGAGCTAGAACTAGAGATCAAAATTAGTTCTAATTAAATAATTAAATATAATTATCTGTAACTTCCATATTTAAGATGAAGGTTATAAAAATTTATGCTTAAATGATAAGGTTTTTTTTCATTTTAGTAATTCTTATCAGCTTTTTTGATAGTTACTCCCAGTCATATATTCATTACATTGGTCCGGTTCATTCTAAGCAAAATGTATCTCTGGCGGCTAGGGAGCAAATGCTTTATGTTACATCACCAAATACTGGAAATGTTTATGTGAAAATATCATCTCATGATAAAGTTGACTTATTTAATATGCCTCCAGGTGGGGAAATTAAATACTTTATAGGAAATGATGATAACTCAAAATTGGTTATCAACTCTGATGGTCTCGGTAGGAATCTTGACAATAAAGGTTTTATAGTAGAAGGATTCAGTGATGAATTATACACTACACCAACCTCTATTTTTGTTGAGACAAGGGTACAGGTTGGAAATGTTAGTGGTAATCAGAGAATGCAATCAAACTCTTCATTTATAAAAGGAGACCTTGCTCCAGGTAAAAACTTTAGATTGGGTCATGGTGTTTTTGATAGGATGGATGAGTATAGGAGAGCTTTTGTTACATTTATGGCTATTGAAGAAGGTACAACTCAGGTAACTGTAAGTAATCTTAAAGAAGGTTGGGAACCATTTTATTATGATTTTGGACTAGGAGATCTTGACTTTGAAATTATAGATGGCGATTATGTTTTTAGTTTTGATAAAAATCAATCCCATGCAATTGCTTTAAATATAGATCAAGATGATCCAATTGAGAATAAAGATGCACTAATTGGTGCACTTGTGAGTTCAGATAAAGATATTGTAGTAAATGTAGGCTATTGGGGAGGAGCAAACTCTTGGGGAGGTTTTGGTAGAGATGTTGGGTATGATCAAATTAAACCTACGAACCACATATCAAATGAATATATATTTTTATCAGCTGCAGGTCAGCATGCAGTTGGAGGAGACATAACGAGTTCACTTGAGTATGCAATAATTGTAGCGCACGAGGATAGTACAAAAATATGGATTGATACGCCTATATCTGATACTTCATCAGTGACTCCCAATTATACTATTAATAAAGGTGATTATAAGATACTTTATTATCAAAATTCAGAAGATTATATGTATGTAATCTCAAATAAAAGAGTTTATGGATACCAGAATATGGCAGGTAATGATGATGGACCTCAAGATGCTGCAATGATGCTTATATCCGGTATAAATCCTTTAGCATCAAATAAGATAGATGGAATTTATAACATACAAGATATAGCTGGAGTTAATTTTGATATGAAGCTTAAAATATTAACTAAAACTGATGCCGATTTGAATTTAAATAATATTCCTCATGACGCATTTTCATTTAATTCTGGAGTTATTGAGGGTAAAGAAGAGTTCTCATTTTATGAGTTTAGTGAAGCTGATGTGAATACAATTATTAGTACAAAACCTAGTAAAAGGTTAATAATTGAGTCAGATGGACCTGTGTACGGAATGTATTATGGACACAACAGTCCACAAGGTATTGCTGGATATTTTTTCTCTTTCTCAGATTTTGACAATGATGGTATTAGTGACTCTGATGATTTGGACGATGACAATGACGGAATTCTCGATATATGGGAATTAGACGAGGATACTGACTCAGATGGATTAATAAATAGATATGATTTGGATTCGGACGGTGACGGTTGCTATGATGTAGTTGAGGCTGGGTATACAGATCAAGATGATAACGGAATATTAGGATATGGAGAAACGGACGAAGTAATAGTTGATGATTTAGGAAAAGTCATTAAGAATGATGACCTGACAGATGTTATTGATGGATATACTTTACCAAATGATTTAGATATAAATTCAATTCCTGACTTCCGTCAATTTGGTTTTCAGTTAGAGATAATTAAACAACCTGAGGATATTATGATAGTAGAATCATGTCCTGATTATATTGAAAACCCTCCTTTTTTTGAGGTAGATGCAAACGGGGTTTATGTTTCATATCTATGGCAAGTTAGTGAGGATAGTGGTAATACATGGACAAGGATTTTTGATACAGAAAGTTATGATGGAATAACTGACCAAAAACTTAAAATAATCAATTCTGACCTAAATTTATCTTCAAATTTATATAGGGCTATACTATCTTCGAAAGGATATTTGTGTGGTATGAACGACACATCTAAAGTTGCAAAAGTTACTGTGCTTCCGGATAATGATAAAGATTGTATTTCTGATATAGATGATTTAGACGACGATAATGATGGAATTCTTGATACTGTTGAGGACTCTTTAGATAATGACTCGGATGGTATTCCAAATTATTTTGATTTAGATTCTGATGGAGACGGATGCTTTGATGTCATTGAGGCAGGGTTTTTAGATAATGACTCGGATGGATACCTTGGAAACAGTCCTGTTACTGTTGATACTCTAGGTAAGGTAATTAGCTCATCTGATGGCTATGAAGCACCTGGAGATCTTGATAATAATTCAATCTATGATTTTCTTGACTATGGCTCTGAACCAATTATTATAATACAACCACTAAGTAAAATGACATCAAATGTTGGAGAGGTTTATTTCTTTGTAAGCGCTACGTCTGATAGTAAATTAAATTATCAGTGGGAAGTATCAACAGATTTTGGAGACACATGGGTATATATAAATAATGATACTATTTATAATGGCGCTAATAATGACACCTTAAAAATTAATAATTTATCATTTGATATGGATTCCTACAGATATAGAGTAATTATATCTACTCCTTCGTATTTATGTGCTGAAGATTTAATATCAAATTGGGTTTTTTTAATGGTGAGACCTGATAACGACAGAGATGGAATTTTTGATGATATGGACGTAGATGATGATAACGACGGTATTTATGACTCAATAGAGTTGTCGTGTGAATCAAATAGATTTATTGAGGACTTTGGACAGGGAGATTATACCTCCACACCGTACACTAATTATGATTACGCTGCAGAAGGCGTAGTATCGGACGGATCTTACACAATTGCAAGTAATACCACAAATTGGTTTAATAACTGGCTTGAGTTTTCAGATCATACCGGTAATCCAAATGGTAGAATGTTTATTTGTAATGCTCAATATGACCCAGGAAAGTATTTTTATAAAAGAAGAATTGATGGCTTAAATCTCAATGTGCCATATGAGGTTTCTTTCTGGCTTAAAGATATTATTAGAATGTATCATGTTAATACTGGTAATCTAAATTCTCATATACCTCCAAATGTAACATTCGAGGTATATGCAATCACTGATAATGAGCAAGGAGATCTACTCTACAAATACAATACAGGAAATGTACCTAGAGATGAAAAATGGCATGAGTACAGGTTTAATTTCAATAATTTAGAAAACTCATCTATAGAAATTGTTTTATCAAGCGAGCAGCCTGGTGGTTACGGAAATGATTTTGCATTAGATGATATTGAATTTAATTCTGGTTGTTATGAAGATATTGACGCTGATGGAATAATAAATAGTTTTGATTTGGATACTGATGGTGATGGTTGCTCTGATGTATTAGAAGCAGGATTTGATGACTTTGATATGGATAGCTTACTTGGTGATTCTCCATTTATCGTAGATATATGGGGTAGAGTAGTAGGAGAAAACGGTGGATATTTAATACCTTATGATAAAGACAGTAGTGGTGTTTATGACTTTAAAGAATATGGAATTTCCTCTGTTTTTATTTCCCATCCTCAGTCAGATTCACTTATTGAGAATGATACTTCTTCATTACATGTCAGTTATTCTCCACCTTCTTCGTTAATTAAATGGCAAATAAGTTACGATTCTGGTATTTCATGGGTAAACATAGATTCATTAGAAAACTTTTCAGGACAAGATACTGATACTCTCCGCATTTATAATCTGAGTTTAGATATGGATCAATATAGATTTAGAGCATATGTCTTCAATTCCGCTTTTGTATGTGGAGACACTATTTTTTCTGAAATTTCAACAATATCAGTACTACCAGATAATGATAAGGATGGAGTAGCGGATATATATGATTTAGATGATGATAATGATGGTATATTTGATATGGATGAAGGAATGGATGATATAGATGGTGATGGTATAATTAATAGCTTTGATTTAGATACAGACGGAGATGGGTGTAATGACGTAATAGAGGGAGGTTTTAGTGATGATGATAATGATGGTATATTGTGTGATTCTCCAGTTATAGTTGATTCTTTGGGAGTTGTAATAGCTTGTAATGGTCAACCCCTTGATAGTGGATACACTGACCCAGTAGATTTAGATGATAATGGTATAAAAGATTATAAGGAACTAAGTGATAATCCTATAATAATAACTCATCCAGATTCTGTTGAAGTTACCCTCGATAATTCTGTATTTTTTACAATTAATGCTTCTGTTACTGGTACCTTATTTTATCAGTGGCAGTTTAATATGGGGGGTGGATGGATAAATTTATCTGAAAACTCTTCTTATAAAGGTGTCAATACAGACACTTTAATAATTGAAAACGTCACACAACAAATGGATGGAACCATATACAGAGTTGTTGTAAGTAATATAACATTATTATGTTCTGAAGAAGTTTATTCTAATAATGCCTTATTATCGGTATTACCAGATAACGACAGAGATAATATTCCTGACATTATTGATTTGGATGATGATAATGATGGTATTTTAGATACACATGAAGGTATTTTTGATAAAGATGATGATGGAATACCAAATCATTTTGATCTTGACTCTGACGGAGACGGTTGTTATGATGTAATTGAAGCTGGATTTTTTGATGAGGATTATGATGGTATATTAGGTGTAAATCCAATTACTGTCGATTCCTTAGGCTTAGTAATAAGCTCATCTAATGGGTACTCTGATCCGCTTGATCGAGATACTAATGGTATTGATGATTTTATGGAATTAGGTTCACCTGTAGTCATCAAAACAAATCCGTCTAGTGTTTCTATAATAGAAACAAGAGACGCCAGGTACGAAGTTGAGGTTATAGCTGAAGGAACCTTACTATATCAGTGGCAATCCTCAGAAGATAGTGGTGCAACATGGTTAAATATTTCTGATGATCTAATATATAGTGGATCAAACACTTCTGTTCTGACTTTGACTAATGCTCCTATTGAGTTTAATGATTATCAGTTTAGAGTAAATATTTCTACACCTGCTTTTGTCTGTGATACCGATATCTTTTCTTCTGTTGTATTGACAGTTCTACCAGATAATGACAGAGACGGGATAGCAGATGAAGATGATCTTGATGATGATAATGATGGTATTCTCGATATCTACGAAGGGAATAGTGATATTGACGGGGATGGAATTATCAATTCTTTTGATCTAGACTCAGATGGAGATGGTTGCTTTGATGTAAATGAGATAGGGTGTTATGATCCTGATGGGGATGGAATCGTAGGATTATCACCGGCCAAGGTAGATGGTTTAGGTTTAGTTATAGATAATTATGTCCTTAAACTTGATTTTAATAAAAATTTTGAGGATTTATCTGTAAATAATTTAACTGTAATTGATAATGGAGTAAATTTAACAAACGACAGATTTGGAATACTTTCTAATGCATCTTTATTTGACGGAGTTGATGATTATATTTCTATTGAACATGATAGTATACTGAGTCTTGGAAGATATGATAGGTTCAGTATTTCAATGTGGATAAAGTTTGATGATACATTAGATCTTGGTGAATCTTTCTCGTTTATTCAAAAGCAATCCTCCGATTCATCATGGAATTATGAGTATACTTCTGATACATCTTATTATCTCAATTTTGAAATTAAACCTCAAAATATTAAAATTTCAAAAGAAATTATTCCCTTTAATACAGGACAATGGTATCATATAGTTTTACAGAAAAGAGGTAATAACTATACCCATTATATTGATGGAGATACCATATTTTCAGTTGTAGATTCTACTATAATTGGAAATAATTTAGAAAAAATATTAATTGGAGGCTCACCAATTTTAAAAAATTGGTATAGTGGTATAATAGATGATATTGTAATATCTGGAGATTTTGAATCTTGTAATTACTCAGTTCCATATGATAATGATTTGAATGGGGTCTATGATTTTCTTGATTTTGGTAGTGATGCTATAATTAATACAATCTCTAGTGATAAAGAAATTACAGAAAATACAAATACATTTTTTGCTATTTCTTCAGTTTCAGAGAGCGATATAATTTTTCAATGGCAATTTAGTGAAGATGGTGGAACAAACTGGGTCAGTATTGATGATACTACCTTTTTTGATGGTTTTAGGGCTGATACTTTGATTATTAAAAATTCACCTTTATACTTTTCAAATTATATTTTTAGAGTATTAATTTCTACTCCATCCTATCAGTGTGGAACCACTGTAGTTAGTGATTCGATGATTTTAAAGGTTTTACCAGATAATGACTTGGATGGGATTTCAGATATTGATGACTTAGATGATGATAATGATGGTATATACGATACTTATGAGGGAATTGGTGATTTTGATGGTGATGGGTTAATAAATCAGTTTGATCTAGATTCTGATGGAGATGGTTGTTATGATGCTATTGAAGCTGGATTCACTGATCATAATAATGATGGAATTCTTGGTGATAGTATTGTTCTTGTTGATGAAAAAGGTCTTGTAACAAGTGGTATTGATGGCTATACCCAACCAGTTGATAGAGATAGTAACTTTATACCAGATTATCTAGAATTTGGATCTCAAGCAAGAATTATTGTTGAACCATATGATATATTTATAGTGGAAAGGTCGGATTCTAGTGTTTCTGTAATTGCTGATGTTAGTGATGGAAATACCAAATTATTTTATCTCTGGCAGGTAAGTGAAAATGGTGGGATGACATGGGAAGGTTTAGCTAATACATCAAACATTTTTGATGTTATAAATTCTGATGTTAGTTATTCAGATAGAATTTTCAGAGTTATTGTTTCCACTCCTTCTTATATGTGTGGTGATAATGTAATATCTGATCCGTTTAGAATTATTGTTACAAATGATTTTGATATTGATCTGGTTGGAAATTTTGAGGATGTAGATGATGATAATGATGGAATATATGACTCTATAGAATGTTATAGTAATGGTTCTTTGATTATATCTGGTGATGTTGATTCAGTATATTCTTCTAGTTATCCCTTAATAGGTTCTTTTTCAGAAAAAAGTGGTATTGGAGATAAAAATGATTTATTTAGATATGATGTAGATGTATCAATGTCATTTGGAAATGGTGATATTTACGAGGGCTGTTATATAGAATCAGATATTAATTTTGATGATGGGATTTATGTTGAAGTTGATGGAAAAACAATACTTTATTTTAATCAACATCATTGGGATGTCTTAAGTGGAAAAGCAGATCCTGAAATAACAAAAGAATTTAATAATGGAGGAATATTTGCTAAGGATCAAAATAAGTGGGAACCATGGTCAGAAAATTTTGATATTAAACTTGTTATAAGAGATGGATCGATAAAATTATTATCTCGGATCTCTAGTGGAGAGATGGTTGATATAATACCTTACATGGATAATAAAGTTGATGGGTGGATCCTAGACAAAAACTTTAATATTTCATGTAAAGATGGATTTAATATAGTTATAGGAAATACCAATCATGATGGTCCATCGAAATTTGATCATAGTACTAAGGTAATAGCATATGTTTGTAACGATGTTGATGATGATGGAAATTTAAATAATAAAGACCTTGACTCAGACGATGATAATTGCTATGATGTTAGTGAGGCTGGTTTTATTGATAAAGATAATGATGGAATTTTATCAAAATCCCCAGTTAAAATTGATTCTTTAGGAAGGGTTATAGAAGATTTAGGTTATAAACAACCGTTAGATAACGATAATAATGGTATTTTGGATTTCATGGAAAAAGGCTTTGAGATTAATATTATTTCTCAGCCAGTCAACTATATCCTTGTTAAAGAGGGAGATACATTAAGTATAAATGTTGATGTCGATTTACTTGAAAGGTTTAGTTACCAGTGGCAGGTAAGAGATGAGTTTACTTTATTTTGGAAGGATTTAGAAGATACAATAATAGATGGCTCTTTTTACCAAGGATCAAAAACTAATAAACTTAATATTTTTAGTTCAGAATTTGATCCTAATCAAATTGATAATATTCATATGTTTTATAGATTGATAATATCCTCACCAGCTTATTTATGTGAAGATGATATTACAACTGAAGCGTTTGAAATAGAATTTTACCATAAGGATTTACATATTCCAAATGGATTTTCTCCTAATAATGATGGTATAAATGATATATGGGTAATCCGTGGAATTGAGGCATATCCCAAAAATAAAGTTAGGGTGTATAATAGATGGAATAATAGGGTTTATGAGAAAAAAGGGTACTCTAACGACTGGGATGGGACAAATCAGATGCAATTGTATTTTGGTGATGGGAGACTTCCAGAGGGAACATATTTTTATATTTTTGATCTTGGAAACGGTTCTAATCCACTTACAGGATTTGTTTTTATTAAAAGAGAATAGGCTTAGCATTTAACATTTGGAAAATATATTGTGTAAATTTGCGTTTATTGATGTATCATAGTAGATATTTATGTTTTTTTCATTGAAAAAGTTATTCTCTCTAGTCTTACTATATAATATATCTCTGTCCTCAACTTATGGTCAACAGTGTGGTCAAGGTAATGTTGCTCTAAATGCTGACGGAACTTTTGAAAGCCTAGCAGGAGTTGCTTCTGGATTTGGTCTAAATAGTAATGTATCGGGTGGTGGATGGACAAATGGTAATGGATCTGCTGATTCTTGGATAACGCCATTACCTGACATAACACAAACTAATTATGCTGCCGGTATGACCGCATCGCCTGATGGAGGTATTTTTGCTGGGGTTTGGAGTAGTGGATCAGTAGGTACTATATCTCCAGAAACTTTTTTTACTACTTTAACATTCCTTGATGTCGGCAAGAAACATATATTAAAATTTTATATCGCTAATGCAGGGTATGATCCAGTAAATGTGGGTGATGAAGCACAGATTGCAGTAACCTTTGGTTCAGAGACAAAACTTACACCAAAAATTCCTTTTTTGGGTATTGGAAATCAGGTTTGGTCAGAAGTTACCATGGAGTTTTTTCCTACAAACGCAACGGAAAAACTCGAAATTTCTGCTGTTGTTGATGGAAAAACAAATTATATGGCTATTGATGGAATTAGGATGATATATGAAACTGGCTCAACCAATAATCCTCCTGTTGGTGCAGATGATGGAAACTCACTTGACGAAGGTGGTATTACCGCTGGAAATGTTTTAAATAACGATACAGATGTAGATGGCGATGCTCTTCAAATTTTTAGTATTCTTCAGCTTCCTCAGAGGGGTTCATTAACATTTGAGAATAATGGTAATTATACATACCAACATGATGGCAGTGAATTTTTCTCAGATATTTTTACATACTTAGTCACTGACGGAGAATGTTTTGATACTGCAGATGTTGTTTTAAGCATCAACCCAATAAATGACAGGCCAACAGTCGTTCAAGATACTTTTTATGTTAATGAGGGAGATACATTAACAGTTTTAAATTCTGACTCCTTGTTGATAGTAAAAAACGATTTTGATCCAGATAATCCTATTAGCGATTTGAGAGCGGTTCTAACTATACCACCATTTTGGAATGCTGGTGGTGTATTTTCAATAGGTAATAGGGGTGCATTTGAATATATCCATGGTTGTAACAATGCAACTCAAGATGTTTTTCAGTATAAAGTTTCAGATGGGCTTCTCCAGTCAAGTCTCCAAGATAGTGTAATTATTTTTATTGTTAATGAGGCTCCCTTTGGTGAGAATGATTTTTATAGTGTAGATAATGGCCAATCTCTAATTATAGCTGATGAGCTGAATGGAATTTTGAAAAATGATGTAGATTCATTCGCTTGTGATACCCTTAGATCAATTCTAGTGCAGGCTCCATCTAATCATTTAGGAACATTTTCATTAAATTCAAATGGAACATTTACATATATCCATGATGGTTCCTTTCTTTCGACCCAGGATTATTTTGTCTATCAGTTAACTGATGGCCAAGATAATGCTGTTGAAACTGATACTGTATTTATAAGCATTAGTTTGCCTGGACCAGATACACAGAGTTATAATTTTTCTGTGGATGAAGGGAAGGAGTTAGTTGTTGATACAGCTCAAGGAATTCTTAGTGCTTCATCAAGTAATTTAGGATTGCCAATTACTGCGGAGTTGTATCAGGCTCCATTTAGGGGTACTTTATTACCTTCAGGAATAATAAACCCTGATGGATCTTTTATTTACAAACACGATTGTACAGACACCCCAAATAATGATTATTTTTTGTTTAAAGTTAAAGACTCGATTTCAGAATCTATAGATACTGTCTTTATAACAATTAATAATGTATGTCCCGTAGGTATTAATGATTTTTATCTGATAGATGAGGGTCAAACCATTGTAATTGATACAACACTAGGAGTTCTACTAAACGATACAGATGATAACTCATGTGATCAATTAACTGCAACCTTAGTCACACCTCCGTTATATCACGCTGGCCCTTTCACACTAGGTTCTGACGGATCATTTATATATACCCATGATGATAGTGAAAATTTTCAGGATCAGTTTTCTTATAGATTATCTGATGGTGAATGTACTGGTTCAGTTTATACTGTAATACTTGGCATTGATTCAATCGATGATCAACCTCCTATTGCAAATAATGATGGGTTTATTCCATGTATAAAAGAAGGTGATACTTTAACGATAAATACGTATTCCCAGGGTGTTCTAGGCAATGATACAGATGCTGATGTTAAAGATAGTGTACTCTCTGCAATTCTAATTGATGATGTATCTCATGGAATTTTAACATTTAATAATGATGGGACATTTACTTATATACACGATGGTGGAGAAGATTTATCAGATTTCTTTACTTATGTTGCTTTTGATGGAGATTTTAATAGTTTAGATACAGCTGTTGCAACGATATGTATAGACCAAGTTAATGATTGTCCAGTTGCTGTTGATGATAGTTTTATCATTAATGAAGGGTTCACACTTGATAGTACGGTTGTTAATAACGATACAGATGATGATCTAAATACGAATAACAATAACTATACGGTAACCTCACCACCTGCAGCGGGAAATCTTCAAATGAGATCTGATGGTTCTTTTACCTATGTACCTCCATTACAAATCAGTCCACCAGGACCTCAGATTGTGACATTTGAATATGAAATAACAGATACTGATCCATCTACTTCATGCTCATCAAAGGCTACAGTAACAATTAGAATAAATTCTATTAATGATTGCCCAATAGCTAACGATGACACTATAAATGTTGATGCAACCAACCCTGCAATTATTACTAAAGATATAATAGCAAATGATACTGATTTAGATAATCCTCTTGACTCATCTAGTATATTTATATTAATTCCACCTAAATATGGTGATTTAGTAGTGAATAATGATGGTACAATATCTTATGATTATATAGGTTCTCCTAGTAAAAAAGATAGTATAATATATGCTGTTCAAGACTCTATTGGTTGTATTTCTAACTATGCTAAAGTGCACATAAATATTACAAATATTCAGTTTCCAGAATATGAGTTACCTACATACTTCACACCTAATGATGATAGGTTTAATGACTTTTTTACTATAAAGTACAAGAATATAAGTACTGAAAACGTTAAATTTGAGGTAAGAATTTTAGATAGGTACCAAAGAGTTGTACACGAGGCAGAAACCCTTGGTGATATAATTTGGGATGGAATCGATCAAAATACAACAGGAGATGCTAAAAAAGGCATTTATTATTATGAAATTACACCAATTGAGTTCGGTCAAATTAGAGCTAGAACTATAGTTGGTGTTATATTATTAGACAGATGATAAAAAAGTATTTTATTCAGTTATTTATAATTTTTACTCCTTTGAGTGCAATTTCTCAGGAATATATAGAAGTTTTAAGAGCTGCAGATAATAACATTTTAGTTAATCCAGCTCTTGCTGGTATAGATGGTAGATCATCTTTGTCAGTACTTGATACAAGATCATTAAAAGGGTCTAGGTTTAACTCATCTCTCAGTTATGCATCTGCTAGCTTTAGAATGACTGATAATTTAATTTATTGTCCTGCACCAGGTTATTTTTCAAGCAATAGTGGTAGAAGAAGTTCTCAGAGGATAACAAATAATCATTTTCAAACTAGTATTGACCTATTAAATTATTCTAATGATATCTTTAGAAGATTTTCGTCAGGTTTAACTCTTGGGTACAGACAGCAATTAAACAGAGAAATGAATGTCATGTTCGCTATGAAGGCTTCAGTCTCACAAGATAAATTTAATCTCCTAGCATGGGATACATCTGATCCCCTGTATCAAAATTGGGCTACAAATGGTTTCAAACAATCAGTTTTTGGGTTAACACCAGGCATAACAATTTATACAAGAAATTTCCTTGTTGGTTTATCTACGAAAATTGGTCTTAATGCAAAGAAAAAGTTTAGTTATCAAGATGGAAAGTTTGATCCTTTTGGAAGTGCTACTATAGCAACCGTATCGTACGATCTTCCAATAGGAGATAATTTTTTATCATTGAGTGGTAATTATGTTTTAATTGATGATGAACCTAATTTTTACTCTTTTGGAGCAAAAATACCTCTCTCGAGTTCTATCTCAATTATGGGTGGCTCTAGAGACCTGGTTGAAGTTTTTGGTGGTTTGAGCCTCAATTTTTATGGTAACGCTTCTCTTGAAATATATATTAATAACTTTATTGGGGATAGTGTTAGAAATGATGTTCCTATTTATTCTATTAGACTAAAAGCGTTCGATATTTTTTAGTTAATAAATGATTTTATTATAATTCATTCTTATATTTAATTCCTTAATGGAAAATAAGAAAAACAAGTATACCGAGGACAGTATAAGGTCTCTTGATTGGAAGGAACATATACGAACTCGTCCTGGTATGTATATCGGTAAGCTTGGTGACGGTTCAGCTAAAGATGATGGGATATATGTCTTGATTAAAGAAGTCATTGATAACTCAATTGATGAACATTTAATGGGTCACGGCAAAACAATAAAAATAAAGGTGAAAGAACACAAGGTAGAGGTTAGAGACTTTGGTAGGGGAATACCGCTTGGTAAGGTTATAGATTGCGTATCTAAAATAAATACGGGAGGAAAGTATGACTCAGAAGCTTTTAAGAAATCTGTTGGATTAAATGGAGTAGGTCTTAAAGCTGTTAATGCTCTTTCAAATAAATTTCATATAGAATCTTATAGAGAAGGTGAATTTAAACATGCTGAATTTGAGAAAGGAAAAACTACTCTAGATAAAAATATTGAAAAGACCGAAGAAAAAAATGGTACTTACATTATGTTTGAACCTGATCAGTCAGTTTTTAAAAACTATAACTATATACCAGAGTATCTTGAAGATCAGATTTGGAATTACGCATACTTAAATTCTGGTTTAATTCTTAATTATAATGGCAGGAGATATCATTCTGAAAATGGTCTTAAAGATCTATTAGAGAATAAAACAGATGCCGAATCTATAAGATATCCAATCATTCATTTTAAAGGTAATGAAATTGAGTGTTCATTAACTCATACTAATAATTATGGAGAAGAATATTATTCCTTTGTTAATGGTCAGTACACAACACAAGGTGGGACGCATCTGGCGGCATTTAAAGAAGCTATAGTTAAGGCTTTAAGAGACTTCTTTAAAAAAGATTATGATGCAACAGATATACGTGCAAGTATTGCAGGTGCAGTTGCAATAAGAGTTCAGGAACCAGTTTTTGAGTCTCAAACTAAAACAAAACTAGGTTCATTAAATATTAGTCCTACAGGACAAACAGTAAGGTCTTTTGTAAATGATTTTGTAAAAAAAGAACTTGATAATTTCTTACATAAAAACCCAGAGACAGCCCAAGCACTTCAAAAAAGAATTATGCAGTCTGAAAGAGAGAGAAAAGAAATTGCTGGCATTAAGAAATTAGCAAATGAGAGAGCTAAAAAAGCTAAGCTTCACAATAAAAAACTAAGAGATTGTAGAGTACATTTTAATGATAAAAAAGGGGATGATGAATTAAAAAATAGGTCAGTTATTTTTATTACAGAGGGTGATTCTGCTAGTGGATCAATAACAAAATCAAGAGATGTTCAATCTCAGGCTGTATTTAGCCTTAGAGGAAAACCTTTTAACTGTTATGGGCACACAAAAAAAATAGTATATGAAAATGAGGAATTTAATCTTTTACAACACGCATTAAATATAGAGGACGGTTTAGAGGGTTTGAGGTATAAAAAAATAATTATTGCAACTGATGCTGATGTTGACGGAATGCATATTAGGTTATTACTTTTAACCTATTTTCTTCAATTTTTTCCAGATCTAGTTAAAATGGGTCATGTTTATATTCTCGAGACTCCTTTATTTAGGGTAAGAAATAAGAAAAAAACAATATATTGTTTTGATGATAAAGAAAGAAATTCTGCTGTTGAGGAAATTGGAAAAAAAGCAGAAATTACAAGATTTAAAGGTTTAGGTGAAATATCACCTTCAGAATTCAAAAATTTTATTGGAGATGATATAAGATTAGAACCTATTATATTAAATAAGAAATCAAAAATTAATGATTTACTGACCTTTTACATGGGAAAAAATACCCCTAAAAGACAAGAGTTTATTATTGATAAGTTAAGAGTAGAGAAAGATTTAATAGATATTAGTGAATGAGTGATAAGGAATTAGATTCGGAATTGATTGGTTCAACACCAAACGAAAATCCAGTATCAAATCTATACGAGGATTGGTTTTTAGATTATGCATCATACGTTATACTAGAAAGAGCAATTCCATCAATTGATGATGGCCTAAAGCCTGTACAAAGGAGGATTTTATTTTCTATGAATATCATAGAGGACGGTAGATTTAATAAATGTGCAAATATTATTGGAAGTAGTATGCAGTATCATCCTCATGGTGATGCGTCAATTGAAGATGCATTAGTGAATATTGGACAAAAAGATATTTTGATTGATACTCAAGGGAATTGGGGTGATGTTAGGACAGGTGATAAAGCTGCGGCATCAAGATATATTGAAGCTAGACTTTCAAAATTTGGAATTGAAACTTTATTTAACGATAAAACTACAGATTGGAAGTTATCATATGATGGAAGAAAAAAAGAACCTATTCACCTACCAGTTAAATTTCCTTATCTTCTTGCCTCTGGAGCAGAAGGAATTGCTGTTGGTTTATCTACAAAAATAATGCCTCACAATTTTGTAGAGCTCATAAAATCATCAATATCATATTTAAAGGGAAAATCTTTTAAACTTTACCCAGATTTTATAACAGGTGGGTTAATTGATATCACAGATTATAACGATGGTAAAAGAGGGGGGAAGATAAGAGTTAGATCCAAGATTAAGGAAATAGATAAATCAACATTATTAATTCAAGACATTCCATACAATACAACAACAACTAGTATTATAGAATCTATTATTAAAGCAAATGATAAAGGAAAAATAAAAATTAAAAAGGTAATTGACAATACTGCAGAGGAAATTGAAATTTTAATTTTTTTACATAAAAATCAATCACCAAGTGTTACAATAGACGCATTGTATGCCTTTACTGATTGCGAGGTATCTATTTCTCCAAATGCATGTGTAATTGTTAATGAAAAACCAAAATTTTTAGGAGTAAAAGAAATTCTAAAGTATTCTGCTGAATCCACAAAGAAATTACTTAAAACAGAACTTGAAATTAAAAGAGACGAACTAAAAGAAAAGATTTTATTCTCCACTTTGGAAAAGATCTTTATTGAAAATAAAATTTATCAACTTATAGAAAAATGTGAAACATGGAATTCAGTTATTGATACTATTGATAAAGGATTATCCCCATTTAAAAAAGATTTTTATAGAGAAATTAATAAAGACGACATAATTAAATTAACTGAGATAAAAATTAAAAGAATATCAAAATTTGATAAGGACAAATTAGATGAAATAATATCAAAACTTAATGATGATCTTAGTAAAACAAATAAGAATCTAAAAAAAATAATTGAGTATACAATTGATTACTACTACAATATATTAAATAAATACGGAAAGGGTAGAGAGAGAAAAACTGAAATAATAAAGTTTGAGACAATTAAAGTAAAATCAGTAGCTGCAAATAATGTAAAGTTGTATGTGAATAGGAAGGAAGGTTTTATAGGATATGGCATTAAAAAAGAAGAGTTTGTATGCAACTGTTCCGATATTGATGACATAATTTCTTTTTGTAAAGACGGATCTTATAAAATTGTAAAAATTCAGGATAAGGTATTTGTTGGAAAAAACATAGTTCTAACACAGGTCTGGAAAAAAAGTGATAAAAGAATGGTATTCAATGCTGCATATCTTGACGGAAAGTCAGGTTTTTCTTATGTAAAAAGATTTCAAGTAATATCCGCATCAAAGGAAAAAATATATAATATCTCTAAATCTGATAAAGGGTCAAAAATACTATATATCGAATCAAGGCCTAACGGGGAGGCAGAAATAATATCTGTTCATATTCATGCATCTCAAAAAGCTAGAAAAAAAGTTTTTGATTATGATTTCTCAGATATTGAAATAAAGGGGAAGGCTGCAAAGGGGAATATTTTATCTAAATATAGAGTAAGAGCTGTAAAACATAAATATATTGGACTGTCTACTCTTTCTGGAATTAAAATATATTATGACAATTCAATAGGAAGAATAAATAGTGAGGGAAGAGGTGAATTTGTTGGCGAATTTAATGGTGATGATATGATAATAGTTGTTTATAAGGATGGAAGCTATGAGTTAACATCATTTGAATTAACAAATAGATATGAATGGAATAATATTTTATTGCTAGATAAATTTAAACCCGAAAGCGTTATGTCAGCTATATATTATGAAGGAAAGCTAAAAAATCATTATGTGAAAAGATTTAACGTAGAAACTAATACATTAAAAAAGAGATTCCTTTTCATATCTCAAGAGAAAGGATCAAAACTTGAATATGCCACTTATAAATCAGGTGAAATTGTTTCTTTTAAATATTTTTCTAATAAAAAACTTAATAATTCTGAGATTGATATTGATAATTTTATAGATGTAAAAGGATGGAAATCTATTGGAAATAAAATTTTAGTAGAAAAAATACGGTCAGGTACTTTTAAACATTTAAATTTTAAAAAAATAAATGATGATGTTGGTGATATTAATAATAACAAAAAAGAAAATTTTGATATAGGAGATTCAATAGAATTAGATATGGAAAATGATCAATTAGATTTATTCAATGAAAAAAATTAAAATTGAAGTTGATATTGGTAATTCAAACATTGTAATTGGATTATACTCCAAAAATTCTTGGGAAAAAATCTATAGATTAAGTTCAAAAAAAAACTTTACCTATTGGACTTTTCAGAAAAAATTAAAAAAAATAATTTCACTTAATGAGTTTAACCCATCAAACGTAGAGGCTATTATTATAAGTAGCGTGGTACCATCTCTTACTGATATTGTTAAAATATCCTGTGCTGATATGCTTTGCAATCATATATATATAGTTAAACCTTCTAAGATAGAATCTATTAAAATAAAGATTGATAATAAAAATGAAATTGGAACAGATTTATTGGCTAATGCTGTAGAGGCTTCAAGTATTTATAAATCTAATGTGATTATTGTAGATTTTGGAACTGCATTAACATTTACTGTAGTATCAGCATCTAAGGAAATATTAGGTGTTAATATTGTCCCTGGATTACAAACTGCTATAAGTTCACTATATAAAAATACTGCAAAACTACCTCAGATTGAATTATTATTGCCAAATAAAGTTATTGGTAAAAATACAATTCACTCGATTCAAAGTGGAATTATGTATGGATATTCAGGATTAGTAAAAGAAATGATCAACAAAATTAGAGGTGAGTTAAATGGAGAAACTAAGATTATAGCAACTGGTGGATTATCAAAATTTGCTGATACGTTGAAAGGTGTTTTTAATGATATTCTTCCCACTTTAACACTAGATGGCCTCATTAAAATATTAGATGAAACAAGAAAATAATTTTTGTAAAGTATTTTTTAAAATTATTAAACAACCATTTTTTTATTATTTAGTATAATTAATAAATTGCAATTCAGTTTCAAAAAAAATTTAATAGATGAAAAGAAGTGTTATAACTTGTGACATGGAGGGTAGGGTGCTCACCATGAATAAAGGTGCAGAGGATATCTTTGGATATAGAAAAGAAGAAATTATAGGAAAAAAAAGAGTCTCTATATTTTCTCCTGGTGAGATTGTCATTCAAAATGTTGGAAATTGGCTGGCAACTGCAGATAAGGTGGGTGAATTTGTTGGTAAAACATATTTTCTAAAAAAAGACGGATCTAAAATAAATGCAAAAATTAGGATTACTCCTTTATTTGGAAATGGAAAGGATAAGCCTCAAACTGGATATTGTGGAGAAACTCAAGTTATTAATGAAGAAGTAGATGTACCAATAAATATCTCAACTAAAATTATAAAGGGAATTGCAATAACAAGAGTTCCTTTTACAAGTGCATCAATATTACCAATGTGTGCTATAGCTGCTTATTATGCAGGTATGGGGGACGGACTATTTAGTGTATTAAATTTAATTCTTGCAATTTTAGGTGTACTTCTTCTTCATTTATCATCTAATGTTTATAATGATTATTTTGATGTTAGTGATGGAACGGATGAGGGAAATAATGAATATTTTCAACCTGCGGGTGCTGCTATTACTGGAGGAAGTAGGGCAATAGAACTTGGAATAATAACATTGAATAAGACGAAATCAGTGGCAAGAAGTCTTTTGTTTTGCTCACTAGTAATTTCTTCTATTCTCTTTTATAATATTTTTCAAAATACAGGGTCTATTTTAAATATTCAAGGTGCTTTATCTATTGGATTAGGTGGTTTATTTCTAGGTTATTTTTATACAGCAACACCCTTAAGATTAGTATCTAGAAGAGGATTGGGAGAGCTAGCTATATTCTTTGCTTTTGGACCATTATTGACACTAGGTTCCGGTTATGCAATTTCAATGGAATCTATTGAATTTATGTCCTCAGAGTTTTATATACTTCTTTTATTAGGTGTACCATTTGGTTTATTAACTACGAATATTTTATTTATAAATCAGTTTCCTGATGCAGAAAGTGATGCTAAAACCGGAAAGAATCATCTTGTTGTAACATTTGGAAAAAAAGTATCTAGGTGGATATACGTTTTAATATTGTCAATGGCATTTTATTCATCTATTTATTTATCTGACATTTTATCAACATCTATAGAAAATTTTAATAATAATATATTTTTAATAGGTAACGCAGTACTATACTTATTTGGTTTATATATTTCTTATAACCTATTTAAATCCTATAAAAAAAGAGAGTTAGTTAAATCAAATATTAATACAATTATACTTCAAACTTTATTTTCAATATTCTACATTTTTGTTCTTAATCTCTTTATTTAATGGAGATTTATATTCTTAGACACGCAGAAACAGAATATAATAGTAAAGGTATAATACAAGGATCAGAGGTTGATAGTAATATAAATACAACAGGAATTTTACAATCTGATAAATTTTATAATAAGTACAAAGATATTGAGTTTGATAAGGTATTTGTTTCAAATCTTAAGAGAACTTATCAGACTGTTAAAAATTTTGTAGAGATAAAAAATATTCCTTTTGAGAAGCTAAAAGAATTTAATGAAATCAGTTGGGGTGTTAATCAAGGAAAAAATGATAACCTAAAAGATTACAAATTACTAATTGATACATGGTTGGATGGTGATTTAGATAATAAATTTGACAAAGGTGAATCGCCAAATGAAATGGTTATTAGATTGGTTAAAGGCTTTAGATACATTATATCACAGAATCTAGAAAGAGTTTTACTGTGTATCCATGGTAGAGCATTAAGAATTTTATTATCGGAAATATTAGATAAAGATCTTACAAAAATGGATAAATATCCTCATTCTAATACATGTCTATATATATTGGAATATTTAGATAAAGATAATGTTAGGATAAAGAAAAGAAATCTAATTGATCACTTAGGTTAGGCCTTCTTCTTAGTAGTTTTTCTTTTTGTTCTCTTTTTAGGCTTTTCCTTTACCTCTTCAGTAATAACATCTGCTAAAATTCTACCACAGTACTCACAGAGAATAATTTTTCTTTTCTCTTTAATATCAGCTTGTCTTTGTGGGGGTACAATATTAAAACAGCCACCACATGCATTTCTTGAAACTTTAACAACTGCCAAACCATTTCTTTGTCTTTCCACAAGTTTTTCATAAGAAAGTAGTAGGCTTGGCTCAATTTTTTTTGAAGCTTTATTCTTTAAGGTTTCCAATTTTTTCTCTTCGCCTTTACTTTCTTCAGATAAAACATCAAGATCAGACTTTTTAGTTTTAAGAGTTTGAGTTTTTTCTTTTATTACTTTTTTTGTCTCTTTAACATCTTCTTTGATCTTCTCGATTTTTATCTCATTCTCTCCAGACTTCTTAACAAATAATTTAGCATCTAACTCTTGAAGTTCAATTTCTTTAGAAATAGCATCATATTCTCTATTATTTCTAACATTCATTTGTTGATCTTTATATTTTTTAATGAGTTTTTTTGCTTCAGAAACTTTAAGTTTAAGATCATCAATATCCTTGTTATTATTTTCAATTTCTTCCTTGAATTTATCAAGTCTAGTATTATATCCTATAATTTCATCTTCAAGATCTTCAACTTCTTCAGGAAGTGCTCCTCTCACCTTTTTTATTTCAAAAATTTTAGAATCTATTTCCTGTAATTTTAACAGGTTTTCTAACTTTTTTACTATGCTATTTTCCATGTACTAATAATATTTTATTGGATTTGTATTCTCATCTGATAAATGAAGTGCAATATTAGTTAATTTTTTATTTAAAAATTCAAAAATAAGCTCTTTTGTATATTTTTCACTTTCATAATGTCCAATATCGATAAGTGTTATTTTATCATTTGCCTTAAAAAAATCATGATATTTTAAATCTGAAGTAATATATACATCAGCTTTATTTTTTATAGATTCATTTATCAGGAAACTTCCTGAACCTCCACAAACAGCAATTTTTCCTATATCATCTTTAAGTTTTTTAGTGTATTTGATTGAATTTTCATTAAAATCTTTCTTTATTGATTTTAATAGCTCATTAAAATTAATATTGCTTTTTCCAATCATTCCAGAACCAATATTTTTAGATATGTTTGAGGTTTTTGAAATGTAGTATACTGCTTCATCATAAGGATGATGATCTTTAATACATTTCTCAACCTTATTTTTTATTTTTTTATCAAAATAAATTTCAAGTTTTACTTCATCTGTAATTTCTTTTTCTCCTTTCTTACCTTGAAGTGGATTTGATCCGTCTTCAGGGAGAAATGATCCTCTTCCATTTATTTCAAATGAGCATTCGCTATAGTTTCCAATTTGTCCAGAACCAATTTTAAAAATCTTTTTGCTAAAAGCATCTTTATATTTTTTAGGGATATAAACTTCTAGCTTATAATCATATCCAATTTTTGGAGATAATATTTTAATATCAATTAAATTTAAGATTTGACAGATTTTTTTATTAACTCCATTAAAGATATTATCAAGGTTTGTATGTAAGGCATAGATGTTGATATCATTTTTAATTGCCTTATGAATTACTCTGGCTTCCCACTGAGACATATCTAAAGATTTTAATCCTTCAAATATTATAGGGTGGTGAGATACAATTAAATTACAGTTTTTATTTATAGCTTCCTCAACAATTTTTTCAGTACAATCTAAACTTATGAGACAACCTAATATTTCAGATGATCTGTCACCAACCATAAGGCCTGAGTTATCATAATCTTCCTGATAAATTGGTGGTGCCCATTTCTCTAAAGATTCGATAATTTTATTTAATTTCATGTATTAATGGGTTTTTTTATCAAAATAATATATTCCTTAATATCTCCATATAGTCTAATTACAAGTCTACGGAATTTTTTATATGATTATAAAATTTTTAAATCAAAAAAATACAAAACAAAAGTAATTTCTGTAGGTAATTTAATTATGGGAGGTTCTGGTAAATCTCCTCTGATTGAATTTCTAGCAAACTATTTAATAAAAAAAAACAAATCTTTTTCTATAATTAGTAGAGGTTATAAAAGAAAAACAAGAGGTTTAATAAAAATAGGGGAAGATGATAATTTTTTAACTGTTGGGGACGAGCCAATGCAATTTTTTAAAAAATTTAAAGATCATTGTGAAATATATGTTAGTGAGGTAAGAGAAAAAGCACTTGCTATTATTGATAAAAATAATGTTTCATATGCATTGCTTGATGATGCTTTTCAGAACAGAGGAATTAAAAAATTTCTCGATATTATGCTCTCATCTGTTAGAAAACCTTTCTATGAGGATAATGTATTTCCATATGGAAGATTAAGAGAATTAAGGTATAATGCAAATAGAGCAGATATTATTATTTTCACTAAATGTAATAGGGAAATATCAAAAAATGAAGTAGATCTTCACATAGAAAAATCAAGAAAATATGTGGACAAAAATATTCCAATATTATTTAGTTATTTTGAATATGAGAAGCCAGTAAAATTATTTGGTAAAAGAATTACAGATAATATTCTCATTCTTTCATCCATTGCTTACCCTGAAGAATTTTATAATTATGTTAAGTCAAAATATTCAGTTGTAGATATATTTAAATTTGCTGATCATCATACTTATTCAAGAAATGATATTAGTGATATTTTAAAGAAAGCTGATAAAGGTATAACATTACTTACTACTGAAAAAGATGCTGTTAAATTATGTGAATTTAGAGAATTATTATCCTCTTATAACGTATATTATATACCTATTAAGATGAAATTTTTATCAGAAAGTAATTTTTTAAAGTTTATAAGTTAATCATGAAGTATTTATATTTTACAATACTTTTATTCACTTCATATAACTTGATTTCTCAAGAAAATAATAGAGGAAATGAGAGAGATGAAAAAATAAAAAATAAAGAAAATATGAGGACACTTTTGGATGATTCATCTAAAGTTATATATGGGATGAATACTACATCATTCATACTTAAAGAGAATTTAGTTAATGGAGATACAACTTATAATATATTAGATTCCTCACTTTACAATTTTGAAAAATCATCTTTTATTGAAAAGAAGTTAATGAAATATCAAAATTTAGGTGTTATAGGCACTCCTGTTTATAATATATTTAATCCTGAAAATTTATCATATGACATAGTATCTGGTTTTAATAGCCTTGATCCATATTTTAATAAATCTTTAAATTTATATGATACAAGATCTCCATTTATAGATTTAAACTTATTTTTTGGTGGTAATGGTAGGTCAAAAGTCGACTTTTTATTTTCTAGAAATATTAATAAAAATTGGAATCTAGGTTTTAATCTGAATAGAATTTCATCAGACAAACAAATAGGTATTTTAGAGAACAAAGGTGATAAAAACATTAACTCATCATTATTTAATTTAAATGTATTTCATAAATCTAAAAATAAAAAAGTAACATTTTTTTCAAGCTATAATACTTTTAAACATGAGATTTTTGGAACAGGAGGGGTTGATATAGTGGTTGATTCTCTTCCACTTAATTTTTTTATCTATAATGATTTTGATACTAGACTAAAAGATATCAAAAATATAGAAAAGAGAGGTAAATTCAACTCCTATTTTGATTATAGAATAATTAACGGCCTTAAGCTTTATAATGAATTAACATACTCAACCCAAAGTTTATATTATGAGGATTTGAATTTATCACAGAATATTGATTTTTATTCTCAAATAA
>Ga0160422_10000295_pt1 | contig 29772 bp, 24 predicted proteins | sample Fk160mmetaG_FD_108192 | JGI IMG/M metagenome (GOLD analysis project Ga0160422, IMG submission 108192) | Marine microbial communities from the Central Pacific Ocean - Fk160115 60m metaG | ecosystem: Environmental > Aquatic > Marine > Oceanic > Photic zone | place: The Central Pacific Ocean...
AGTGCGTCGTTTCCTTGACCGTTACCGCTATGGCAGGCGCTGCATATATTGACGTAGTAGTCTTCACCTCGGGCCGCGTCGCCGGTGATCGAAGTGGCCGGTTGGGCGGGGGGTAACTCGGTTGCGATCAACGCAGCAAGGTCTGGAATATCACGCTCACTTAAATTCGCTGCGCTCAGTGCCATCCTCTTGCCGGCGTCATCGTCGGGGTGCGCGCCACGCACGCCACTCACAAAGTGGCGGAGCTGCCGGGCAAGATAATCAGTAGAGGGCTGCGTGAGCGCTGGCGCACCGAGTGCCCGGTTGCCTTCACCCGCCGCGCCATGGCAGGCGGCGCACTGTCCCTGCCAGATCTGTGCGCTGGGCGAGCCGGAGAGCGACACCGTCACGGCGCTCGAGGTGGAAGGGGAATCAGTTGAATCGCCGCCGCAACCGCTTAGGCACCCGAGTAGGGGGAGCAGTATGGCGAGGCGGCGCATGCTGAGCGGTCGTTTACTCGTCGAGGAAACTGCGCAAGTAATCGGAGCGGGTGGGGTGGCGCAGTTTGCGCAGTGCCTTGGCTTCGATCTGACGAATCCGCTCGCGGGTCACATCGAACTGCTTACCGACTTCCTCAAGGGTGTGGTCGGTGTTCATGTCGATACCAAAACGCATGCGCAGCACCTTGGCTTCGCGCGCGGTCAGGCCGCCCAGTACTTCGCGGGTCGCTTCAGTCAGACCTTCCTCAGTCGCAGACTCCACCGGTGAGGCGATGGTGAGGTCCTCAATAAAGTCGCCCAGATGCGAGTCTTCATCGTCACCAATGGGCGTCTCCATCGAGATCGGCTCTTTAGCGATCTTGAGGACTTTGCGAACCTTGTCCTCGGGCATTTCCATGCGCTCGCCCAGTTCTTCAGGCGTGGGCTCGCGGCCCATCTCTTGCAACATTTGACGCGAGATACGGTTCAGTTTGTTGATCGTCTCGATCATGTGCACCGGAATACGGATGGTGCGCGCCTGGTCCGCGATGGATCGCGTGATGGCCTGACGGATCCACCAAGTCGCATAGGTCGAGAACTTGTAGCCGCGGCGGTACTCGAACTTGTCGACCGCTTTCATGAGGCCAATGTTGCCCTCCTGAATCAGGTCTAGGAACTGCAGGCCACGGTTGGTGTACTTCTTGGCGATGGAGATCACCAGACGCAGGTTGGCTTCCACCATTTCTTTTTTGGCGCGACGGGCACGGGCCTCGCCCATACTCATACGGCGGTTGATCTCTTTGATCTCAGCGATCGTCAGGCCAGTCGCTTCCTCAACGTTGGCGATCTGACGCTGCAGCCGCCGCAGCTCGTCCTTGTGCTGGTTGATCTTGGCGCCCACATCTTTCTTGCGTGCTACGCGGCCCACCCAGCGGCTGTCGCTCTCTGAGCCCTGAAAGCTCTTGATGAACTCCTTGCGGTCCATACGACAGTCGCGCACGACAATGCGCATAATCTCGCGCTCGGGTTCTCGGACTGCGGCTAACGCAATGCGCGGTTCATCAATTAGCGGATCAAACACACGCGGCGTCAGCTTGAAAAACTTGAACAGTTCTCCGAGCTTGTTCATTTCGGTAATAGCGTTTTTGTGTCCGCGGCCCTTGGCCGCTATGGCCTTCTCGGTTTTCGTGCACTGGCGCTTTAGTGCTGAGAAGCGCTTTTTCGCCTCTACGGGATCGGGGCCCACAGCGGCCTCATCTTCGTCATCGTTATCTGATTCTCCCTTGGCTTCGGCGGCCGCGGCCATTTCCGAAGCAGAGGGCACATGCTCAGCGGGGTCCAAGTAACCGATCATCACGTCGGTCAACTTACGCTCCTCTTTGGCGACTAGGTCGTATTCGTTGCAGAGTTGACGGACGACGCTTGGGTAATGTGCGAGCGCGGCCATCAGCTCTCGGATGCCTTCCTCGATACGCTTGGCGATGATGATCTCGCCCTCGCGCGTCAGCAGCTCCACGGTGCCCATTTCGCGCATATACATACGCACCGGGTCAGTAGTTCGGCCGGCCTCCTGTTCTACGGCGGCCAGCGCCGCGGCGGCTTCTGCAGCGGCAATCTCGTCCGCCGATCGATCGCCTTCAGCCATTAAGAGCTCATCGGCATCCGGTGCCTGTTCGAACACCTGAATGCCCATGTCGTTGATCATCTGAATGATGTCTTCGACCTGATCGGGATCAGAGATGTCTTGAGGCAGGTGATCGTTGACCTCAGCGTAGGTCAGATACCCCTGTTCTTTCCCCTTTGCAATCAGGGCTTTAAGTCGGGATTGCTGATGCAATGGGTCGTTCATACGAAGCCTGCGGTGGTGAGGTATAAAAAATGGCCGGCGAGTATAACGGCTTCGGCCTCTGAGCACCAATGCCATTAACGCGGAAATGCTATCCCCAGTGCTCTGCTACAAAGCCAATATTTACAGTGGAATCACAGGCTTGGCGATGTCGCGCGTTGCGGCAGAAGCCCAAGGCTATCAGTTTAATGTCGGCTCACTTTGCCTGTCGTAATGCTATGAAGTCAGCTTCGGCCAGAGAGCGCCCGAATTTCCTGCGTGAGCGCCAGAAGCGTTTTTTTCTCTTCCGCAGTCAATTCCGCATAGGGCTTCCGCTTCAGAGCTTCGAAACGTTGCCTCGCAGCGTCGAGTGCGGGGTGCCGGCTGAGCTTTTCCACCAAAGCTGCGCAGAGCGCTTCCAGCCCGGCGTCTTCTTCCACGGTTTCCCGGCCCGCTAGCGCATTGAGAAAGTCGCCCTCGGGCGTGCTAAACCAGAACCCCAGCAGCGCCGCGGTCGTGACCTCGGGATATTTGCGGATATGGGCGACCACTTCGGATAGCAGCATTACATCGCGGCTACCTTCCGTGACCAGCAACGCATCGGGAATATGCCCCACCAACGTGGGTTTCAGCACAAGCAGTCCGAGCAGTCGGTGAATCGGATTGATAGAGCTGGGCGAGAGACTTTCCACTATGGGCCCTTCAATGGGCATGATGTCTTCGGGGGGCGGCTCCTTTGGGTCTGTCGGTAACGGCCCGTCTTGGGCAGATGCGTCCGCTACCGCGCTGGGTTTTGGGCGGGGTGCTGGCGGAGGCTGCAATCGCTTAAGGCTGTCGACGTCGATGCCGGTTTTTTCCGCCAGCGCCTGATACATCAGCGTTTTGAAAACTCCCTCGGGCAATCGATGTAGATGTGGTACGGCGAGTTTAGAGAAGCGCGCTCGACCATCCATGCTTTCGAGATCTAGCCCCTCCGCCAGGTGCTTGAACAAAAACGTCTCCAGCGGGTCTGCGTGGTCAAACAGATTCTCGAGGAAGGCCTTGCCCTTGGCGCGCACCACGGTGTCGGGGTCCTCGCCTTCGGGTAAAAACAAGAACTTTGACTGACGCCCGTCCTGCATAGCGGGCAGTGTGGCCTCAAGTCCGCGAAAAGCGGCCTTTCGGCCGGCATCATCCCCATCAAAGCAGAACACGACCTCTGGCACGATGCGGAACAGCCGCTCGAGGTGGGTCTCGCTGGTGGAGGTACCCAGTGTGGCGACAGCGTAGGGGATGCCGTGCTGCGCCAGCGCGATCACATCCATATAGCCCTCGACGACCACAATACGCTCGATTCGGCGCGGATGTTTGCGAGTCTGCCACAGACCGTATAACTCGCGTGACTTTTGGAATACCGGGGTTTCGGGAGAATTTAAATACTTGGGCTTGTCGTCACCCAGCACCCGGCCGCCAAAGGCAATCACTCGGCCGCGCTGGTCTTGTATCGGGAACATCACGCGCTCGCGAAAGCGATCGTAAGTGCGGCCTTTGTCGTTTTTCACTAGCAAGCCCGAACGCATCAGCAAATCCTGTGAGGCTTCGTCAACGCCGTTGGCTTGCATCAGGTTGTCCCAGCCCGCCGGCGCAAAGCCAATGCGAAAATCCCGGGCGATCTCACCAGTGAGGCCCCGTCCTTTTAAATAGTTGACGACCTTGTGGCGTTCACCGTGTTGCCGAAGCGCGTGCTCATAGAACTTGCTCGCACGCTCTAGAGCCTCATAAATTGGTTTGTTTTGATCCCTTGGCGGTTCGCCGCCGCCGCGGGGGTCATCTTTAGGCACTTGAAGGCCCACGGTTTGCGCCAAGCCTTCCACCGCCTCACGAAAATCTAGCCGCTCGTAGTCCATCACGAAACCGATGGCATTACCCCCTGCGCCACAGCCGAAGCAATAGTAGAACTGGCGTTCCGGGTTCACCGAGAAAGAGGGGGTTTTCTCGTCGTGGAAGGGGCAGCAGGCGCTGTAGTTCTTGCCCGCTTTCTTAAGCTTTACGCGGCGATCTATGACCTCGACGATATCGAGGCGATCCAGTAGATCATCGAGAAAAGCTTGCGGGAGTCGTGCCACGGTCTGGTCGTTGGAGTCGCTCGTTCACGAGCAGTGCCGTTGGCAGCCCGCTCGGTTAATCGGGTGGTGCAGTGGTTTTGTGGCTCAGTTTGACCCGCTCACTAAAGGAGGGCAAGCGTTGCCGCTTGCATGCCTTGCCGTTGGCACGGCAGCAATGCGTTAGGCGCCGAGTTTGGTCTTAACGCGCTGGGAGACTTCGCCCATGTCGGCGCGGCCCTGTAGCTTAGGTTTGAGCTTGCCCATAAGTGTGCCCATGGCGGCCATGCCCTCCGCATCGATATCAGCGAGCGCCTCGTCGATGAGGGCGTCGATTTCTTCGGCAGAGAATTGAGCAGGAAGGAAGGTCTGGATGATCGTGATCTCGGCATCTTCCACATCAGCTAGCTCAGGGCGATCCGCAGCGCGATATTGACTGGCTGAGTCACGGCGCTGCTTGACCATTTTGTCCATGATTGCGAGGGCGCGTGCGTCATCAATTTCGATGCGCTCGTCGACTTCAACACGTTTGAATTCCGCCTGAATCAGGCGAATGGTAGCGAGGGTTTCTTTCTCACGCGCCCTCATAGCCGCTTTCATGGCTGCTTTAACTTGTTCTACGAGAGAAGGGATCTCACTCATTGGGATCAGGGAGGTGGGCGCTGTGGTGGGGCGCCCGCGGACTTAATAGAGACGCTGGCGCTTGCGGTTTTCGCGCGACACCTTTTTGGCGTGGCGTTTTACCGCGGCCGCCGCGGCACGCTTGCGAATGGTGGTCGGCTTCTCGTAGTGCTCGCGCTTGCGGACCTCGGCAATCAGGCCGGCTTTCTCGCAAGAGCGCTTGAAGCGACGCAAGGCGACGTCAAAGGGCTCGTTTTCTTTAACCTTAATAGAAGGCATCTATCTGTCCTGTCACTATAAAACCACGCAAAATGGCGTGGACCCGTTTTGAGGGCGCGCAGTATAGGCGCGAAGCCCTTATTTTGCAAAGCATTGGGACGTGTTAGTTTTTGCCCCTTTTTTGGCGCCGATAAAAGCATTTGGCGCCGAATTCACGAGCAGGTAGGACTGCAAGTTCCCGGCTCCGCCCTAGAACTGCTAATGGTTTTGCGGCTGTGATTGATGAATTCGGAAGTAGTTCGACGTAGAGCAATGTCATGAAGGTATTGGGCATAGAAACCAGCTGTGATGAGACCGGGGTGGCGTTGTATGATACCGAGCGTGGCTTGCTGGCGGATGCACTGTACTCCCAGATCGACATTCATGCCGAGTACGGCGGCGTGGTGCCGGAGCTTGCAAGCCGTGACCATGTGCGCAAGACCCTGCCGTTGATTGATCAGGTGCTGACCGAGGGCGGCGTTGCGCGGGGGGATATCGAGGGCGTGGCCTATACTGCGGGCCCGGGCCTTGTTGGCGCCTTGATGGTAGGAGCCACCCTAGGTCGGGCCATCGCAGCTGGCCTTGGGGTGCCGAGCTTGGGGGTGCACCACATGGAGGGCCATCTGCTGGCACCCATGCTGGCGGATCATGAAGCAGACGCGGTCCCAGAATATCCCTTCGTGGCGCTACTGGTTTCGGGTGGCCATACCCAGCTGGTGCGGGTAGATGGCCTTGGTCGTTACTCTTTATTGGGTGAATCACTTGATGATGCCGCGGGCGAGGCCTTCGACAAGACCGCCAAAATGCTGGGGCTCCCCTACCCGGGTGGGCCTCACGTAGCGAGGCTCGCAGAGCAGGGTGACCCCGATCGCTTTGAATTTCCCCGGCCCATGGTTAAGCAGGGTGGCTTGGATTTCAGTTTTTCAGGCCTCAAGACTCACACGCTGACCACGGTGCGCGCCCACGAGGTCGATGGCGAACTCAGTGACCTAGACAGAGCCGATATTGCATGCGCGTTTGAGGCGGCAGTGGTGGATACGCTAGTCATCAAATGCCGCCGTGCGCTGAAACAGGAGAATCTCACGCGGCTCGTGATGGCTGGTGGCGTCAGCGCCAACGTGCGGTTGCGCGCCGCATTGGAAGAAAAGTTGGGTGAAGAGCGCTGCGAGGTGTTTTATCCCGCCCCGAAACTCTGTACCGATAACGGCGCGATGATTGCCTACGCAGGTGCGCTCCGACTGGCGGCGGGGGAGTGTGACGGGAATGATGCCGAGGTACGCCCCCGCTGGCCTATGACCGAACTTACCGCACCCAAGGCGACGGCATGACCGATACCGTATTTATCCAAGGCCTCAAAGCAGCCTCTGTGATTGGTTGTTATGACTGGGAGCGCGATATTCGCCAGACACTGGTGATCGATCTTGAGCTCAAGGCGGATTTCACGCGGGCGGCTCAAACCGATGCCTTGGAGCACGCGCTAGATTATGCCGCGATTTCCAAACGTGTGATTGCTGTCTGCCACGAGTCGCGCTTTCAGCTGCTCGAGGCGCTGGCTGACTATTTGGCGGCCATAGTGTTGGCGGAGTTTTCGATTGAACGCCTGCGCATGACGATTACGAAGCCCGGTGCAGTGGCAGAGGCGGAGGGAGTCGGCGTCGTGATTGACCGCCCGTTGGCGACCAGTGTCGACCGGTGATGCGGGCAGTCACCCGGCACCCGCTTCGGTTTTTTATTTCAGCAGCGCAGCCTGCTGAGTATGCTGCCCAAGCCTTTCCGTGCGGAGTTGCCAAAAAATCGATTCCGAAAGTGAAGAGTTGGCCTTAGCCGGCGTCGCTTAACTAGGGGCTAAAGCGACTAGTCGAGTAGCTTGGCAATCCGCTCAATTTGCTTCGCTTGAATTGCCGCGCCTAGCGCGGGCCCTGTCAGTCCTTGACCCACAAAGTCCGCCGCTTTCACATGCTTCGCCGCATCGCGTGCGCTCCGCAACAATTCGACGGCGCTGTGTGCATCGACTGATTTCTGTTCCAGTGCGACGAGGGTCTCGCAAAAGCCCTCGAAGGGTTCTTCTCGGCGCAACCCGTCCAATACTTTCAATAGGGCCATGCACTCGGTGGCATCCTTGAGCGCGGTTTTAATGCTGGAGCGTCCGCCGCTGATCCGAGTGGCCAGTAGCGAAAAGGCGTTTGGCGCTTTGAGTTTTTCGCTGGCTTCTTTGGCCCGCGCCTCAGGCAAGTCAGCCAGCAGTGCTGCCCAGCGACAATCGGTGCGGTCGGTATGCGGTGCGGCTCGGCTCAATGCAGAAATGCCATGAGACACAGCCAGCTCCGGGAGCAGCACCGCCACTGCGCCGCAGTCCGCTAGTACCTGCCAGTAGACTTCCGGGTGCTGTTCACCCAAGGCTGTCTCGGTTTCGACCCAAATCCGCTCGGTGGAGAGGTGCGCTAGCTCGCCGGCATCCACGATCTCCGCCATTAAGGCAACGGTTTCCTTGGCGACCGTGAAGCCGAAGTGATGGTAGCGCGCAGCAAAGCGTGCCACGCGCAGCACCCTTAGCGGGTCCTCGACAAAATGCGGTGAGACGTGGCGCAGGGTTTTGGTTTCGAGGTCCGATTGTCCCCCGTAAGGATCAATCACCGTGCCGGCCTCATCGATAGCCATGGCGTTAATGGTCAGATCGCGGCGTTCAAGATCCTCCTCAAGCGTGACCGAGGGGTCGGCGTGCACCACGAACCCATGATAGCCGGGCCCTGATTTACGCTCAGTGCGCGCCAGCGCGTATTCCTCTTTGGACTCGGGGTGCAAGAATACGGGGAAGTCTCTACCCACCTGAGTAAAGCCATTTTTGATCATTTCTTCGGGCGTGCTGCCCACCACCACCCAGTCGGTTTCGTGGTACGGGTAACCCAGAAGCCTGTCGCGGACGGCGCCGCCTACGCGGAAGATATTCATGTACTGACTCTACTGCTTTCGCTCGGTAGCGCGCCAGCTGTGGCCATCCGCCCCGCCCAAGAGATTCAAGAGCTTTTTTCTGTACATTGTTTCAGCACACTAAAGATGGGCAGATTTTGCGCACTCGCAGGTGACCCTTCGGCCCGTCTCGAGCTCGTAAAAGGTCAGCCCATTGCCCCACACGCAACCCGTATCTAAGCCAATCACCTTGGGGTCGTCTGTCATGCCCTCTAGCGATGCCCAGTGCCCAAAGATAATCGTCTGGCCTTTGGTGAGGCGGCGTTTATGGCTAAACCAGGGCGCGACTTTTTTACCTGCCAGCGCGTCGGGGATGGGCTGTGGCCCCTTACTGATTAAATCGAGCTTGCCCTTGCGGGTGCAGTAGCGCATGCGGGTGAGGTAGTTGGTAATCACACGCAGCCGCGTCATGCCGTTTAGGCTGTCGTCCCAAACGCAGGGGTCGTTACCGTACATTTTTATCAGGAACTCCTTGCACCGCGCCCCCTGTAGGGCGTTTTCGACCTCCCAGGCGCGCTCCAGCGTATCCTGCACGGTCCAGATGGGTGGGATCCCCGCGTGGACCATGGTCACCCCGTCCTCATAGTGCGCGAGTGGCTGAAAGTGGAGCCACTCGATCAGCTGCTCGCGATCTGGCGCATCAAGGATGTCATCGAGGTTGTCTTTGCGGCTGGGTTTGCGTGCACCGCATGAGACCGCCATTAAGTGTAAGTCGTGGTTGCCCAGCACCATGGTGACGTTGTCGCGGTGGGCATAGAACCAACGCAGCACTTCGATGTTACCGGGGCCCCGGTTGATCAAGTCACCCACGCTCCAGAGGCGGTCCTTATCAGGATTGAAGTTCACCCGCTCTAGCAGGCACTGGAACGGCTCAAAACACCCCTGAATGTCGCCGACAACGTAAGTACTCATAGAAAGCGTTAGAAGAATTTATTCAATCATGGGTGCAGTGTAGGCACCTTTAAAATTTGGGATAAAGACTTTTTATTTCGCAGTGGCTGAGGTAGGGCGCACGGTACGAGTTTTTTAGTCCCTCAGCGCTTTTCGCCAAGGCACGTCAGGTTGTGATGATTACAGTGTCAAGGTCAGCCTTGCAGGTGCGCAGTAAGCGCGACAAAGTCTGCAATCGATAGCGTTTCAGCCCGCGCGCTGGGGTTTATTGCGAGCCTCCCGAAATCGCTGTCTTCCATCGTGCCTTTGAAGTTATTGCGCAGCGTCTTGCGGCGCTGCGAAAAAGCCTGAGTAACAACGCGCGCAAGTGATGTTGGATCTACGTTCGGGAACGGTGGCTCGGGGTGCGGCGTGAGCCGCACAACAGCTGACCGCACTTTGGGTGGTGGGTAAAACGCCTCAGGAGATACTTCAAAAAGTTGCTCTACCTCACACCGGAACTGCGCCATCACGCCCAAGCGCCCCCAATCTTTGCTTCCGGGTGAGGCCGCCAATCGCTCTACGACCTCCAATTGCAGCATAAAGTGCATATCGATAATAATCTGTGCCTGCTCCAGCAACTTGAAAATCAGCGGCGTTGAGATGTTATAGGGCAGGTTACCCACCACCCGGAGGCGGTTGCCGGCGGTTGCCAGTGACGCAAAGTCAAAATCGAGCGCGTCGGCGCTATGCAGGGTAAATTCAGGGTAGGTGCTGAAGGCGGCCAAGAGGCGGATGCGGAGATCACGGTCAAGCTCTATGGCGTCGAGCCGGCATTTGCCGCTGATGAGTGCTTGGGTGAGCGCACCCTCTCCAGCGCCAATTTCAACGATATGGTCAGAATCATCAGGCGCGATTGCGCGCGCGATCGCCTCGATAGTCGACTCATCGCGCAGAAAGTTCTGGCCGAATCTCTTCCGCGGGTGGTGCTTAGGGGCGTTTCTACTCACAGAGAACTAGCGTGCTAGCATAAAAGACGGCGCTCAGCTTTTCGATTGCAAGGTTCATCCACCAGCATCCGCTTCGTTATTTACTAGAGATTCAGTTGAACACGATTCAATACCTAACGCTAATTGATACTCTCGCAAGATTCCATTTGAGGGGCGAGGCGAGGCAGTTTTACCTAGGATACTTTTGGTGGCTCTTGGAACCGGCTCTTTATATTGCGGTTTTTTACATCGTGTTTCAGCTGTTGCTTGAGAACCGTCAGCCCGAATACCTCTATTTCCTGGCTGTTGGCAAGCTAACTTTCATTTGGTTCTCTAAAAGTGTTCTGCAGGCGTCCCTCAGCATAGAAACCAACAAAGGCCTCATTTCGCAAGTCAAGATTAGTAAAGAGGTTTTCCCCTTGGCGGCAGTCCAACAAGGCCTCTACCGGCAACTAGCTGTTTTCTCTTTTCTGTTGGCTCTACTTTTTCTCTCGGGCAAGGGGCAATTTCATTACTGGCTTTGGCTCTTGCCCCTGATGTTTGTACAAATGATTTTGATTTCTGGCGTTGGTTTGTTGTCGGCCTTGGCGGTTTGTTGGCATAAAGACTTTCAGCATTTGATTCAGCTAGGGATGATGTTTTTATTGTTTGTCTCAGGCGTTTTCTGGGACGTGAATGCTGTCTCCGATGCAGATGTAAGACGGTGGCTATTGCTCATAAATCCGCTGGCCGCGCTGATTGATGCTTATCGCCAAATATTACTGCTTGGATCACTGCCAAAGGCAGGTGTTATGTCCGTTTTGTTGTGTCAGAGCCTTTTCCTGCTCGCCATCGGCGTCGGGGCATATCGAATTTTTCACTCTCGAATTGCTTTACGGGTTTTGAGCAGATGACTCGTCTACTCACGCTAGATAGCGTCTCTCTATCTTTTGATATGGGAGCAAAAATCCGATACGACGCTGTGTCTAGCATTAGTTTACAAATTGCTGCTGGCGACCGTGTCGGGGTGGTGGGTGCCAACGGTTCAGGAAAATCCACGCTCCTCAAAATAATGGCGAAGATCTTCGAGCCGGAGGCTGGTCACGTTGAATGGGCCCCCAATGTGACAGCATCTCTGTTGACTTTAGGCCTCGGATTCAGGCCAGATTTATCTGGCCGGGATAACGCATATCTGTCGTGCCTGCTGATGGGTTTATCCTCTAAAGCTGCATCGTCTTGCCTGAATGAGATTGAAAGTTTTTGTGAATTGGGAAGTTTTTTTGACCAGCCTGTCAAATATTATTCAACAGGTATGCGAGCCCGGCTTGCTTTTGGCTCGGCGCTACTGAATCAGTCCCAAGTCCTTTTAATAGACGAAGTTCTGAGTGTCGGTGACGGTGTCTTTAGGGAAAAAGCAAAGCAGGCTTTGGAGGAGCAACTATCGCCGGAGCGAGCTGCCATCATTGTCAGCCACAACCTTGGTCAAATAAGTAGCTTGGCCGACACTGCGATACTCATGGAAAGAGGCGAGATCTCGGCATCGGGGGCCGTAGATGATGTCATAGAGACATACCAACGTAGCACAGTGACGTCGCGCTAAATGCATACCGAATACAGGCCTGCTGCTGATGTAACCGTGCCCGATAGCCCTGCTGGCCCGCTTAATGTCGTTTTAGGCGGCGCTCCATTGTTGGGTCGCCTAACTGGCATTGGGCGTTATACCTACGAGTTGGCCAGAGCACTTGTCGCCTCGCAGATTGTCGATGATTTGAAGCTTTGGGGCGACCTGAGCTTTCTAGATACCGGGATGTTAAAGCGCGATGATCCAACCGGCGATGATCCTACAGGTTTGACCGACAAAAAAATTCGGGAGCGCTCGAGCAGTCTAGCGGTGTCTGCAAGGGCATTCGCCTCGCGCTCATATTACGCGTCTATGGTTTATCAGTACGTGTCAGGCGCGATGGCAGAACGTAGGTTGAGACCTCTCGCAGATAGCCACCTTTACCATTCCCCAAACTTCATAATGCCTCACTTTGCCGGTGCACGCGTGATTACTATTCATGACTTATCCACAATCCGTTTCCCTCAGTTTCACAGGAAACAAATGGTGGTGTTGTGTGAGGGCGGCATTCACTCGGCAGTTGAGGGTAAGGCGCACGTGATCACTGATTCATTCCACGTAAGGGACGAGTTGGTTAACGACTTTGGGGTAGAGAGCAGCCGGGTTAGTACTGTGCACCTAGCTCCCGACCCTCGCTGTCGTCCAAGACATGAATCAGAGTGCCGGCACGCTTTAGATGCTCTGGGGCTGAGTCACAAAGCATTTTTTTTGTCGGTAGGCACTATCGAGCCCCGTAAAAATCTCCTTAGGGTATTTGAGGCGTTTAGGGCCGGAAGGCGAGCCAGTCATTTCGATTGGCCTCTAATTGTTGTGGGTGCTTCTGGGTGGAAGAGCAGCAGAGAACATGAAATGTTGGATGAACTTATAAAGGATGGTTTAGCACTTTATCTGGACTATGTTACCGACGATACGCTGCTAACCCTCTACGCTTCTGCAGGAGCCCTAGTGTTCCCCTCGCTTTACGAAGGTTTTGGTCTGCCTGCTCTTGAGGCAGCTGCATGCGGTTGCCCAGTTATTACCAGCGAGCGCTCTGCGATGGCCGAATTCGCGCCTGAACAGACTCTTTTTGTAAACCCTGAGGATGTGTCCTCTATTTCTGGCGCGTTGAAAGCAATACCCTTTAATACTGAATTTGGTTCGGGTTTTGACGCCGGCACCCACGCGGCTGCGCGAACTTGGGTGGACGTAGCTCGAGAGACATCCGAAGTATACCAAGCAGCTTTGAGAGGTTGATTTTAAGGATGACCTCACTTGTGTACGCCGTTAAATGCGCACGCTTACAATGGGGCAAACAGTAGCTTATGGACAGTCGTAATTTTCATTTCTGGGCTCTGCTAGCAACTAAAATAAAATTAAATTTGCGCTCAGAGGTAGGAAAGAACCAGCTTAGCTACGCTTGGTGGGTTTTAGAGCCAACATTAGAAGCCGCTGTACTTTACTTGGTTTTTGGCGTGTTTTTGGGTCAAGGAACTGACAGCTTTGTTTCCTTTTTGCTAGTTGGCCTCATCCCTTGGACTTGGTTCTCCCGGAGTGTTGGCAATGCAATGATGAGCCTGTCCGGTGCAGGCTGGTTATTGCACAGCTTCCGGATACACCCGGCATTCTTCCCATTAGTCGTAGTTGGGCAGGACGCGATAAAGCAGGCTGTAACATTCACTTTCCTGCTTTTGGCTTTATTGATATTTGGGATTCCGGTCACAGAGCAGTGGTTGTTACTTCCGATAGCTTGGGCGCTACAGTTCGGCTTAGTAACTTCGGCTAGTTGCTTGGTCGCCTCCCTAATACCCTTGCTTCAAGACCTGAAGTTCTTGGTGAACACAGGCTTGTTAGCTGTCATGTTTGCCTCCGGGATTTTTTACGATGCTCAAAGCCTTGTTTCTTGGCAATGGCTGGACATTTTTTATTTAAACCCAATGGCAAGTCTCATCCAGTTATATCGGGAGATCTTGCTTGGCAGTGGACTATTAAGCCTATTTCACATCTTGGTGGTCGTAATTTGGATCATGGTGCTTGGCTTCCTGTCTTGGCTTGCGTTACGGCATTACAAAGACAGCTATGCACGGTTGATAGAAGAATGACTCAACAAGTTTTGATCTCAGTGAGAGGTTTGGGACTTACATATAAAGTGCGTCGCTCGCTTTTTTCACCAATGTTTGTTCCTGCGCTATCTGAAGTTAATTTTGACGTTTATAAGGGTGAAACCTTGGGAGTAGTGGGCAAAAACGGTTCGGGTAAATCCACTCTGTTGAGGGCTTTAGCGGGCATTTATAAGCCGGATCATGGCTTGGTGCGCTCCGACGCCACAACAATCGCTTTAATGACGCTATCGTTGGGATTTGATCCTGTGATGTCAGGGAGAGACAACGCGATCTTCGGCGGGATGCTCTTAGGGTTCGATAGCGAATACGTAGAGTCGCAATTGGATGAGATCAAAGCATTCTCGGGGATTGGCGATGCGTTCGAGGCGCCAGTTAGGACTTATTCATCGGGAATGTTGTCCAGACTGTCCTTCGCTGTTGCCATGAAAGTTTCACCAGACGTCATGCTTCTTGACGAACTACTGGCCGTGGGAGATGAATCATTTAGAGCAAAAGCTTATGAGGCAATGCGAGAAAAGATTGCCTCTGATCAGACAACGATATTTGTGTCACACAATGTGGGCGAAATTCTAGCCTTATGTGACAGAGCCATTCTTTTGCATGAAGGTCGCATTATTAGTCAGGGCGACCCTCGAAATATAATTGCTCGGTATAGAGAACTTGACTGACTCACAGTGAAACCCTACAAGCGAACCAGCAACACTGTGCCGAATTCAGATTTATTAGCCTAAGGGTCTCGTTGCCTTCTTAGTAGCATTGCGATGGTCAGCGATATCACTTTCCAGCATGGCCAATTTCTGAGCAAGGCGCTGATTTTTTACCCTTAGCTTAGAGCACTCGATGTCTAACAGAAGCGCTTTTATCACTAATGCCGCAATGGCCAGAGAAATCGCCAGAGTTGGGCCGTAGATGATGTTGAGCTCGCGCGCGATTGCATCAAATAAGCCTGGCGCAAACCCAAGAAGCGCGAAACATAGCACAGCGACCCCCCAGGTCACGCCATGCGAAATATGCAAACGATCCCGGCGTATTAGAAATAGCAGGACTAAAGATAAGCTGAGACCAAATAAAGTAGCGACCGTCTGTATCATCAAATGTTGCCCCTCCAATTCTGAGCTAGATGTGCCTATGCGGCATATGCTTAACGCATCCTATGCAACTGTGTTCCGCTGTTTTGACGGTTGATTACGCCTTAACTGTCGCTTCGCAAGGGCTAAGCTCAAAGTATGGATCATGTATGAAAATACGACTCGCCAAGTTGAAAAAATTCTGGACTGACCGCTTTTTCTGGGAAACATATTCACTGGTATTTCACTGATACGCAGCCTAGCCCTAACCAGCAGAATAAGCACACCTATATCCTGATGATCAAGCATTGAGGCGGCAGAACAGGTCAGAGCTTCTATTGCAGCCGCATTCATCGCCCGGTAACCACTGGTAGGATCGCGAAAGTCTAGTCCCGAAGCCAGTCCCATCATTTTCCATGCGACTCTGCGCGACCCGCTGCCGCGATCCTCAAAAGTGCCAAGCGCCACATCGGCCTTTCCCGAAACCACCGTCTCTAACAGATCTTTTGCGGATGTAGGGTCGTGCTGGCCATCTGCGTCCATCGTGATGGCAAAATCGACCCCCAGCTTTTGTGCATATCGCAAACCTGTTTGCGTTGCGCCCCATGCCCCTATTTGGAAGGGCAAGCTCAAAACTCTAGCGCCTGCGGTCAAAGCCCTCTCTTTTGTTAAGTCTGTGCTGCCATCATCAACCACCCATACTGGAAGATCTGTGTGTCGAAAGGCAGATGTAATGACATCACCTATCGTGGCTTCCTCGTTAAAGGCAGGGATGATAACCACGCCGTTTGGATGGTGGTCAGCCTTTTCTGCTGGGTATCGTAATAGAGCTGCCAATTTAGCTTTCTCTTGATCCGTATGTTCCTGATAAAACTCTGTAAGTTTATGGAGTGAACATTTTCAGGTTATCCTTAACCGCGTCAGGCTCAGGCCAAGTGTCAACCATAAACCAAGCTGACGGATCTTTCTTGTCGGAGGGGTTTGGGCGCAAGAGTTCGCCATTGGCGTCGTATTCTGCCAATTTGAGAGGGCAACCTTGGGTGTTGCAGTACACATTTTTCCGTTGCCCTGCGTCGCGTGCCGGTGGTCTTATGCCGATGAGGTTGTTTTAGAGGGTGGATCGTGTTCTCTGGGGTTAAGGCAAGGTTTTCATCGCTCAGGCGCATTTTACTTACCGGGCTAAGCCGGTTTTTGGGGCCGCTCCTGAGATTTGTTACGCAAGAGCATTTACAACACGTTGAGCGAGTATTACTGCGACATCAAATTTCCGCCAAGTGGGACCAAATACACCGACTCGAAGGATTGCGAGAAAAACCTTCTTCGTTGCTTTGTGAGCTTTGTGGACACGAGTCAGAGCTATCCGCGTTCACGGAGCTTCGTGCCCACTGCATTTTTGGTGGCGGAGAGATAGTGCGGCATCAGTGCCCTGCCTGCGATGTAATATTTGGCAGCAACATCATGATGCGGCTAAGCGCAGAAGCACTTACAGAAGAATATGAGTGGCACTACCTTGCCTTTGACGAAGGTGATTCTACAGAGGACGAAATCCGCGCTTTCCGCGGCTTGCAGCCTGAAAGTCACGGTCGATACCTAAACTGGGGTGCGGGTAATTGGTCACAAAGCCTCTCCCGGCTGAGACATGAGGGATGGAATGTCCTTGGTTTCGAGCCTCATTCTTCTGCAATGCAGCAGGACGGTGTCGTGACAAGACTAGAGCACATTGAGCATCTGAGTTTCGACGGGATATTCTCAAATAATCTGCTCGAGCACCTTCGACATCCAGTCGATGATTTACGGCAAATGGCTTCTTTGCTAAAACCTGGCTCGTTAATGTCCCACGCGACGCCATGTTTCGATTACAAATTTGAGTTCACTCGTTTTCATTTATTTTTCTTTCTGGGCAGATCGCGTGAGGTTTTGGCGAAGCGGGCAGGCTTGGAAGTTGTGAGTTTTGAGGAAGACGGCAACTTCATGAATTGGGTGTTGCAAAAGCCATGAGCAGTGGATTTGTCTCATACGCTCAAAATTTCGAGGATGTAATGCTATGGAGAGCTCTTTCTCACGTTGATTACGGTTTCTATATTGACATTGGTGCGCATCACCCGACGATTGACTCGGTAAGCCTTGCGTTTTACGAGCGCGGTTGGACCGGTATAGATGTTGAGCCGGTTCCAGACTCCGCGGCATTGTTGAGAGAGCATCGACCTAAGAACGAAGTGGTCGAAATGGCGCTTTCAAACAGTACTGGAAAGATCTCTCTGACAGTGGTGCCTGAGACAGGGCTTAGCACTGCGTCTACTGTTCTTGCCGCTACTATGGCTGAAGACAGCGAGAAATTTCATGACTTAGAAGTCTTGGAAGTTGACCAGTGCAGGCTATCAGACCTCGCTGACTTTCACGCTGGCCGGTCTGTTCATTGGATGAAGATTGATGTCGAGGGATTTGAGCAGCAAGTGCTTGAGGGGTGGGATCCCACTATTTTACGGCCCTGGATTTTAGTAGTGGAAGCGACGGTCCCAAACTCAGATCAGTCTAACCACTCATGCTGGGAATCAATAGTTTTGGACGCGGGGTACCAGTGTGTTTATAAAGATGGCCTCAATCGGTTTTATCTCGCACTGGAGCACACCCATCTGGCCAGTGCATTTGAATATCCACCAAATGTTTTCGATGACATCCGATTGAGGCCACACTCCGCGATGTTGCAGGATTTAGCCGCAGAGCACATGCGGGACATTCACAAACGCGTGGCAAATTATCAGCGTCAGGTCCTTGCGTTGCAGCATTTTCAGGCGAGATACGAGGCGGTGATTCAGAGTGCTTCTTGGCGATTTACGGCGCCGCTCAGACTTATTGTTGATTGGGCGTTGAGGATTCTGACCTTCAGGGACCGGTGGCTGGAAATTAGAGGTTGGAAGGCTCGAATGAGAGCGCTTCGCCACCTTCGAGGACTGATCCGTCGTCCCAAACCAAGCAGCGCAAAGACGCCAAATAGGTTAGAGCTCAGTCCGGATGGCCGCGCCTGGCTCGAAAAGCTAGAAGCGCTCAGCGTCCGGAGCACAGATAGCAAGTAATGCGCATTGTCATTGATTTGCAGGGAGCGCAAACGGAGAGTCGCTTCAGGGGCATTGGTCGCTATTCCTTATCTTTTGTCAGGGCACTTTTGAGCCAGCGCTCACAGCACGACTTCTGGGTGGTCTTAAATGGCCGCTTCGGCGAATCGATAAGCGAAATTGAGGAGGCTCTTGCCGACGTGCTTCCCAGGGTCCGTATGCGTGTGTTTGAGACCCCTCCGGGTGTTGCGTTGCGAGATCCTGAAAACACATGGGCTGCTGCGGCTTCAGAGGTGATTCGAGAAGCATTCATCGCGGAGCTCTGCCCGGACCTTGTTCTGATAACTAGTCTTTTTGAGGGCTTTCTTGATGATGCCGTAACTTCTATCGGTGCTCTGGATACCCCGCGGGTCCCGACGATGGTGGTTCATTACGATTTAATTCCCGCATTGCGGCCCGAATATATTACCTCTCCAGAGTATGGCGAGTTCTACGACAGAAAACTTGCATATCTTCAAAATGCAGATTTCCTGTTGGCCATCTCCAATTACAGCCGAAAGGAAGCAGAGGATTTTTTAAGCCTTCCGTCAGATCGGGTGGTGAGCATATCCGCCGCTGTAGAGGATGGTTTTTGGCGGCTCAAAAAAGATGACGCGCCTGCAGTGTCAGGGGACTTCTCGGATTTAGGTATTAGCCGACCCTACATTCTCTGCGTGCCCGGAGGTTTTGATTCCAGAAAGAATCTTGAGTCACTGCTATCTGCATTCGCCCAACTTCCTGCAGCTGTTCGCAGAGATCATCAGCTTGTTATCGGGAGTAAAGCCCCAGCCCATGCCATTAGCAAACTTGAGGCCGCGGCTGATACAGCTGGGTTATGTACTGAGGAGTGGGTGCTAACTGGGCACCTGGAGGATATCCGCTTACGCGACCTTTTCCGTGGTAGCTCATTATTTGTATTTCCCTCAAAACATGAGGGGTTTGGTCTGCCTCTGCTAGAGGCTATGACGCTTGGGGTGCCCAGTATTGCATCCTCCAGCACGAGCGTCGGCGAGGTTATGGGTGACGCGGCATATTGTTTTGATCCAGAGGATGTAAGCGCCATGCGCGACATGATAGACCGTGCGCTTCAGGATGACGAATGGCGCGAACAGCTCTCTAAGCACGTCATGTTGCGCGCTGCGGATTTTTCTTGGGATAAGACTGCCCAGCTTGCCCTGTCTGCCATCGAGCAAAAATTTGAGAGCAAATCCCGAAATGCAAGTGGTTCTCCCAACGCTGGGCTGATTGCGCGCGAGAAAATTGCCGAGGCCATTGTGGCTTGTGGCGCGGGTAGCTCGCTTGGAGCCCAAAAACTTGAAATGATTGCACAGTGTTTGGCCGCAAATCTTAAGGTAGGCAGGGAAGACACGCTATTTTTGGACGTTACGGAGCTTGCCAAGATCGACGGTAAGACTGGTATTCAGCGCGTCGTCAGGGCCCTTTTACTTGCAATAAATCAAGGCCACGCTCGAGGGCTGCACGTTCAGCCAGTATTTTTTGATGGGCACAGGTTTAGGAGCGCTAACTCGTTCTCAAACTTGTTTTTGGGGCGCGATGTATCCGGTGATCATTTAATCGATTTCGGCGGTGGAGATCATTATTTGTCTTTAGATCTTAATGTCGCCTCGATAGAGGCTTCAGAGCCGATTCTTAAGGAGATGCAGCGTCGGGGTGTTTACCTAAACTTTTTGGTTTATGACGTCCTGCCATTGACGCATCCAGAGTGGTGGCCAGCGGGCCTTGCAGATGGATTCGCGAGCTGGTTCACGGTGGTGTCTCGCGTTGCTGATCGCCTGATCTGCATTTCACGAGCAGTTCGTGACGACGTTGCAGTTCAACTCGAACTGAACGCTATTGATAAAACCGGAGCGCCTAAGCTGGGATGGTTTCACTTAGGTGCCGACATAAAAAACACATCGCCGTCCGTTAATTTGCCTCGCGATGCTGATGATTTTTTTGGGCGAATCGTAAATCAGACCACCTTTCTTATGGTTGGGACCGTTGAGCCTAGAAAAGGTCATGCGCTAGCGTTAGACGCTTTCTCTAAGCTGTGGCGGGATGGTTATGACTTCAACCTGGTCGTAATTGGTAAAAAAGGGTGGCTCGTAGACGCTCTAGCTGACCGCATGAGCGCTTGCTCAAAGGATCGCTCCGCGTTTTATTGGTTTCAAGGAGCTAGCGATGAATTTTTGGAGAGGGCCTACTTAAGCTGCAGCTGCCTCTTGGCGGCGAGTGAGGCAGAAGGTTTCGGTCTGCCACTAATAGAAGCTAGCTTTCACAATCTACCAGTCTTGGCCAGGGATATTGCAGTGTTTAGAGAAGTGGCAGGCAACTCAGCTCTTTATTTTGATGGCGGCTCGTCCGAAGGATTGGTTGAAGGCGTCTTGCGATGGGTTAGGCAGAAAGAGCTGAACGCGATACCCGAGCCTGCGGGCATGGAAACTATGTCATGGCAGCAAAGTGCCAACGCATTGCTTGACCAGCTTGAAATTTGACCGCGTTTGTGCGGTTTTTATGGGCATAGGTCTCCTCTAACATCTCGAAGGATGTCACCCCATGTTGAAAAAGCTATTCAAAAAAATAGCTCCAGCACCAAGGTTGGTGCACATACCTGTGGGGTGCCCGCCTTTACAGCACTACCCGGGTTATTTGCCTGAGGACACTGATCTTGTCTCACGCTATGCGTGCGGGCAGGCAGTGGTAAAAGAGGACCATTACATCGATGGTTTTGGAGTGAGGACTGACTTCACATGCGTCCCCTTTGTCAACCCAGCTTGTCTTGACATAGAAAGATTGCAGTTGCCTTTGCCTGATGACGGCTTTCACGCTGAAGGCATAGAGTATGCAGCCTTGTTGGACGCTTTCGACAATCGGAAGGCTAAAGGCCGTTTCACAGCAGTTGAGGTGGGGGGTGGCTGGGGGCCCTGGATTGGCCTAGCTGGGGTGCTTGCAAACACGCATGGTGCCGATGCTCTATGTTTGATTGGTGCAGAGGCCTCGGCAGAGCGTTACGCACTCATGTGCCGGCACTTGGAGCAGAATGGGCTCACTTCAGAACATGGAAGGATGATCAAAACTTTTCACGGTGCGATTTGGACTCATGACGGTGAAGTGCAGTTCCCAGACAGCAACGTCGAGGACATGGGGCCTGCTGTTAACGCCGAGGGTTCAAAAACAGACTATCGAGGACACCGTGTCACTACAGTGAGCACGCCATGTGTTCGGCTGAGTACATTGTGTGAGGATGCGGGCCTTATTGATTTCCTTCATATTGATGTTCAAGGCTCGGAGTTAGATTTATTACACAACGATGCTGAATGGCTCGGCTACAACGTTCGCTCGATGATGGTCGCCACCCATAGCCGCGTGATAGAGGGCGGTATAATGGACCTGTTTGGAGAGGAGGGCTGGGTATTGAGGCGAGAGAAGCCTTGCAGGTTTAAAATGGACGACAATCCTCGCGAAAACTGGGAAGGGCTTACACAAGCCGATGGCAGTCAACACTGGATCAACCCTAACTTGTGAGTTAGTTATGGGGTGTCGCGAAAAAGTAAATTTACGTCTGTGGTGTTTCATGCCGCGGGGGCGTCGTCAGCGGAATTCAGCTCGCGAACAGCGTGTTTTTGTTCCGCAGCGTTAAAGCAATCCCACCAAGGTGAATTCTTGTTAAATTTTGGAATATTTTTTCCAGTTGGATCGTCACCACATGTACTGGGCGTTCTTCATCGAAATCTCAGGTAAGCGTCGATAGAAATTAGGCACAAAATCACATTGATTTGGCGTGCGGGTGTGGCTAATATCGGCGTGTAAGTGGATTTTAGGGGGCCCGTTGGGTCGCTTTTTGGGCTAGCGGGCCGCTATATTAGTTGCCCTGGCGTAAAACTTGGGGTGGTAATAAGTCGGCAGTGACTTGGGCTACAGCCAACAAAACGAGTTTTGATTGAGTAATTCTTAGGGAGTCATAGACATGGGTATGAATACCGATGCAGTACAGCGGCTATATGTAGCCTATTTCAATCGGCCTGCTGATCCGGCAAGCCTTGCAGTTTATGAGGCGATGCTTCCATCCGATCAGGCGGCCACTCAGGCTGAGCTGCAGGTAATTGCGGAGCAGTATTTTAGTCCGTCTGCCGAGTATGCGTCGCGTTACGATGGCCTCAGCAATGCTGAGATCATTAATACCATGTACAACAATTTGTTTGGCAGGGATGCTGAGCCAGCAGGTCTGCTGTCATGGACTGGTAAGCTGGACAGCGGTGCTGAGACTTTTGCGAGCATCGCTTTGCAGTTGAGCTACAGTGCACAGGGGACTGACGCAGATGCGGTTGCAGCCAAGATCACTGCAGCTAATGCGTTTACTACTGAGGTGGCATCCACCTCTGCGAATATCATAGGCTTTTCAGGCATGGATGCAGCGGCATCCAGCCGTAGTTGGCTCGCCACAGTAACCGACGATGCGACTGCTACTTCGGCGGTTGCTGGCGTCACAAGCGCGGTCTCTAGTGCAGTTGCCGCCAATCCGACGGTTGGAGCTGCTAACGAGACGATCACACTCACAGCTGGCGTAGACGCCGGCACGGCGTTCTCCGGTGGTGCGGGTGACGACACCTATAACGCTGGCCTCACTGCTGCCGGCGGCAATACGCTGAATGCCCTTGATGACATTGATGGCGGCATCGGCACGGATACTTTGAATGCGACTATCGCTACGACTGCTACTCCGGGAGGCATGGCGAACGTAGAAAATCTGAACACTACATTTACTGCTGCCGTCACCCTGAATGCCACAAACATGTCAGGCATGACCGCGATCACTAATATCGGGTCTACTGCGGCTGGCACAATTAGCAACCTCGAGGGAACCGCTGCGGCGGTGACCATTGCCGATAACGCAGTGGGCGCAACTTATGCCTACAAGGCTGCTGCTTTGACCGGTACCGCCGATAGCTTGGCGGTGACTTTCAGCAATGTAACTGCCGGCACCACTACAATCACAGGCGCAATTGAGACCCTGAATATCACCTCAAGCGGCTCAGCCAACACGGTCGCCTTGGTTGCCTCGGCTACTACGTTGAACGTCTCGGGAGATCAAAATATTACTCTGTCGGGAACCGGCACTACTGGCGCCGCCACCATAAACGCGGCCTCAGCCACGGGTGACGTCACTGTCACGTCTGATGCCGCGGCATCGACTGCCGCCACCCTCACTGGTGGTTCAGGCGACGATAGCATCACGCTTACAGGTTCGAATACCGCCACTGACACCGTCACTGGTGGAGCTGGAGACGATACAATCACGTTTACCGCTGACCTCGCCGATGCTGACATCATCAATGGCGGTGATGGAACTGACACTTTGGTGGGTACTACCGGCAATCTGACTGGACTGACAACTGCAAATAACGTCTCGAACATCGAAGTGATACAGGTTTCCAGTGCGTTACAGAACACTCTCACGGCCGCAACCGTGCAAACGGGTGTATCATCTGTAACACTAGCCGCTGGTACTAACGCTGACGATTCTGCCACTGTTGTGCTCCCTGCCGGATCCGGCACGGTCACGCTTGGCACTGCAGCTGCCGGTATCCTTACTATCACCGATACTGGGCTGGCGACTGACGACAGCCTTACCATCAACACAAGCGCTACCGCCAATTCTATGAATGGCGAAAACCTGGCTGTGAACGGTTTTGAAACTGTAACGCTGGATACCAGCACAGCCACCGCAAAGACTGTGGGCACAATCAATGTGACTGGCGACGCTGACGCGGCTGGCACTCGTACTGCTGCAACGCTCACTTTGACCGGTACTGCGAGCTTGAACGCTGGAGTCATTACTCTGGGTGGCGGCACTAACTACGGAACCATTGATGCCTCGGGCATGACTGGTGCGTTTGTCATGGGTGGCGCTGCGGTTGCAGTTAACTCGATCACTGGTGGTGCTGGTGCCGACACGCTGTTGGGCGCAAACGTCGCGTCTACCTTGACTGGTGGTGCTGGTGTAGACACGATCACCGGAGGAACTGCGACAGATACGATCAACGCTGGTGCTGGTAACGACATTCTTAACGGATCCACGGCTACCAGTACAACTGAGGACACCGTAAACGGCGAAGCTGGCAACGATACGTTCCAGTACACCGATGCGCAGTTGGTAGCTGGTGTAACGCTGAACGGCGGTGATGGTACCGACGTTCTGTCTATGCAGAACCTCTCTGCAGTCGCGGACTCGCAGTTGGCTAATAAGTCATCTATTGAGACTCTGACTTCTGCTGCTACGGGCCTGAGTGCCACACTGGATGACAACGCTCAGGCGATGGGTATTGCCACTGTTACGTTGGCTGGTACCGATGCCGGCGGAGTTGCTGATACCGTAACTATCAATGAGGGCGTTACCAACGCGTTGACCGTTAATATTGACGCTGCTACAGCGGCCGATGCGAATACCGTAAATGCTTCTGCTTACACTGGTACTTTGACCATAGTGGCGGCGTCCGCTACAGCGCTCAATGTCGATGCGGGCGTCACATCAACACTTACGGGGGGTACAGGGACGTCAGATACTCTCCAGACCGTTGGTGGTACGTTCACTGCCGCTCAACTGGCCAGCGTCACCGCGATAGAAAACTGGACAGTGTCTGACGACACGACGTCAAGCTTTACTCTTGCAGATGCCAACATTGCGGACGGGGCAGCGCTGACCATTGATGGCCGCGCGATCATTAATGCGTCTAACAGCCTTACTGTTGTAGGCACCTCGGAAGCCGACGGCGCTTTGACAGTTCACGGATCCACCGGTGGTGATTCTCTCACGGGTACGGCGAGTGACCTGGGTGATACTCTGCACGGCTACGCTGGAGGGGATACGTTCAGCTTTGCGGTTGACAACCTCACTACTCTCGACACGGTTGATGGCGGCGCTGGTTCGGACACGGTAACGATCACTTCGGCAGGAACCTTGGCTGATGCGGATTTCACCAACGTCACCAACGTAGAGGCATTGACCTTCACGGCCGCGGCCACCTCGGCAACCTTAGGTGGTCAGTATCAAGAGTCTGGTTCTACGACCATTACGCTAACTACTGGCACCAACTCACTGACGTTGGGTGCAGCTGCCGCCTCTGGCGGAGCAGTGACCAACGACCAGACAGTCGTCATCGTTGGGGGTACCGACACTGTCGATGCGACTCTCCACACTGGCTCTTTGACCGTGAGTACAGCGGATGACGCCAACATCACTGCCGCCGATACCATTACAGCGGGCTCGTCCGGAACGGATATCCTGTCAGTGACCTTTGCTAGTGGGACACTGACTGCTGCCGAACTTGCTGGCGTGACTGGCTTCGAGCAGTTCACTGCTGCAACCAATGCTACTGCGTCCATTACAACGGCCGACGCTAACGTAGCAGCCACCGAGTCGTTGACCATCGACATGACTGCGAACACAACGACTGCGAGTACGGTCAGTATCGCTGCTGAGACTAACGGGGCGATCACCATCCTCGGTGGTGCGGGCGGTAACACCATCACCGGTTCTTCTTCTTCAATGGGCGACACGATCACTGGCGGTGCCGGCACTGATGGCATTACCTTTGCTGTTGCTAGTTTGGATCTGCTGGACACCGTGGACGGTGGTGCCGGGACTGACACCTTGACTATCAGTGGTAACGGGACCATCGCTGATGCAGACTTCACAAATGTGACGAATATCGAAGCTCTGACGATGGGCACAGGGGGTGCCAACACATACGTGCTTGGTGCTGAGTATGCTGAGTCTGGCTCCGTTACCTTGAATACCGCAGCGGGTGTAGCTAACAACATCACCATTGGCGGTGGTGTGACTACGGCGCAGACGATTGCGGTGGGGGCAGGTACTGATACGATCTCCGCTGCCCTGAGTCCGGCTGCAATGACCTTCACCCTGGCTGAAGCCAGCTTGACGGCCGCAGACACCCTTACGGGTGGCACAGGGAGCGGCGACACACTTACTGTTACCTTTGGCGGCGCTGGTCTTACTGCTGCTGAGATGGCGGGTGTTACTGCGATTGAGACCATCAAAACTGCTAGTGATGCTGCCGGTACACTAGTGTTGAGCGACAACAACAACGTTAGCTCGGTGCTGACAATTAACGCGGTGGCAAATACCTCGGCTGCGTTTACCTTAGACGCTTCAGCGGAGAACGATGGCACTATCGTTTATACAGGCGGTGCTGGTATCGACACAGTTACCGGTACTACAGGTGCTGACACGATCGGTGGTGGTGCGGGAGCCGACGTTATCACCGGCGGCAACGGCATTGACACAATTACAGGTGGCGCTGGCGCGGATACGTTCACTTACACGGCTGTCGCCCAGTCGACAGGTACTGCTCGTGACAGCATCACCGACTTCGTATCGGGCACAGATAAGATCGCGATCACTTTAGACCAGAGCAGTACCACTGCTGGTGTGACGATCGACGCAACGATACAAACGGCTCAGGCAGGAACGTCCGCGGTGCAGGCGGCAATGTCCGGCTCTATCGGTCAAACCTTCTACGACACCGAGAATAGTCGCGTAATCGTCAACACCAACGCTGATAACCTGGTTACCACTTTGGATTATCAGATAGATGTGAATGCGGCGGCGACAGCAAGTAGCACACTTGCTGCAGGTGACGTGAATTACACTATCACTGGTGGTTCAGGGGCAGATACCATTGTCTCAGGTGGCGGTGCCGATACCATCGCGGATGGAGGTGGTGCGGATACCATTACTGGGGGTGCTGGAAACGATGCGATTACTCTCGGAGACGATGGCGCGGATGACGTCCTTAAGTTCAGTGACACTAACGGATTAGACACTGTTACCAATTTCGACGTTAGTGAGGACTCTCTGAGCTTTGCCGGTACCACCAATAATGGGACCATTGCTGAAGTTGCTGTCACCAACGATGCGGGTACCGCCTTGGGTAATATCGCATTGAGCGCTACGAACACGACGGTTTATGTGTTCGACACGGATGCGACAGAGATTGGTACAGACATTGCTGCGGCCATTACGGACTTCACCTCTATGACCGTGGTGGCAGCGTTCCTTAACACTGGGGATGGCGTCACAGCCTCGGACACAGAGGACAAGGTGGATTATTTCATCATCAATGATGGTGGTACCGGTAACGCCTATGTCTACAAGTTTGTAGATGATGGTGATACGACTAGCACTGTTGAGGCCACTGAGTTGACGCTGATAGCTAATATCGACAAAGACGGTGATGCTGGCGCGATTACCGTAGCGAACGTCGACCTAGCTTAAAGTGTTGGCCAACGGCTGGGTCGCCGTGACCCGGCCGTTGAAACTACCAAGACCAAGAGGGCACCTACTGGGTGCCCTTTTTAATACTCGGTGTTTTTAGACGGCTGCGGCTGGCAAAGCTCCAGAGGTTTAATGCAATATAAGAGGACAAAAACATGGCTACTATCACGATCGATGATTTGGAGTACTCAGTAGAGGACCTATCAGACAGCGCAAAAGCTCAGCTCGCTTCACTGCAAGCCGTTGATCAAAAAATTATCGATGCTCAGCAAAATCTCGCGATATTACAAACCGCTCGAAACACTTACGCGTCTGCCTTACGCGAGCATCTTCCCGATCAAAGTTCAGAGGATAATGATTCCTCCGACTGACTTTCAGAGGGCGGAGTTCAAACTCCACCACGTTTCGAAATTTTCTCGCTCTGCCCTTGAAAACTTGTCGCGCGACCCCAACTTACGGTATCGACACAGGCAAATTTGGTCTCAAATAACTAAATGAGTCGCGAGGCATGCCCGCTAAGTGGTGGTGCTTGAGAGGGGATAATGGGCGAACACTTCAAAGAAGCTTTTTTTGTCTGTAAGCAGTCCTTGATAGCTGTCGCAATCTTCTCAGGAGTAGCAAACCTCCTGATGCTAACGCCAGCCTTCTTCATGCTGAACGTCTATGACAAGGCGGTAGGTAGCAACAGCATGGATACCCTCTGGGTATTGTCTGGTCTGACTGTTTTCCTATTTTTAATCTTGGCCGCGATGGACGCTTTGAGAGCGCTTGTTCTGGTCAAGATTTCTGGCCGAATTGATCAGGTGTTAGCGTCGCCTGTTTACTTGAAAACGTTCCAGACCGCCGCTACTGGCGGGTCACAGGGAGCGACAGTTCAGGCTTTGGGTGACTTGACAGCGCTGCGTCAATTCATCACCAGTGCGGGAATTATTGCGATTTTAGATGCACCTTGGTTACCCATATACGTAGCGGTGTTGTTTGCTTTCGATTCCTTATTAGGTTGGATGGGAATAGCTGCCACGCTCGTGTTTTTTGGTATCGCATCCTTGAACCAAAAACTCAGCTCCGGTCCTCTAGAAGCTGCGAATGGACTGAATCGGAAGTCATTAGCGGCAACCGCAAGGAACCTTCGCAATGCAGAGGCAGCGTCGGTAATGGGGATGGTCCCAGAGTTGCATCGCCGGTGGCGCAGCGAGCAGGATCAAGCTATTTATGCGCAGGCTACAGCGAGCAGTCTGGCAGGGATATTCAATGCTATCACCAAAACTTTGCGGCTGGCCGTGCAGTCAGCGGCGATAGCTGCTGGCGCGTACTTGGTCCTACAGCAAGAAATATCACCCGGGATGCTAATCGCTGGATCTATTCTGATGGGGCGCGCCCTTCAACCCGTCGAGATTGCGGTATCCGCGTGGCCCGGCTTTATAAGTGCAAAAGCACAATTTCAGCGTTTAGGGGCTCTTTTAGATGTTCCTGAACCGGCAGAGCGCACGCTTCAATTGCCCGCCTTGACAGGAAAGGTTGAGGCACAAAATTGTGCCGTGGCGCCTCCAGGGCGAGACAAGCCAGTTCTTACAAACGTTAGTTTTTCAATTCCGGCTGGCTCTGTTTGCGCGATTATCGGCGCTTCTGGATCTGGAAAAAGTAGCTTGGTTAGGGGACTACTAGATTTGTGGCCCGTTTTACGCGGAGAGTTCAGGATTGACGGCACTAGACCCCAAAACTTTGATCCACTAAATCTTGGCGAGCAATTGGGTTACCTACCTCAGGACATTGAATTACTGGATGGGTCAGTCGCTTCAAACATTGCGCGATTTGGTGAGATCGATTCACAAGCCGTGATTAAGGCTGCTACCGATGCAGGAATTCATGATTTTTTAATGTCGTTGGAAGACGGATATGAAACTCAACTTGGCTCCGAAGACGGGATACTATCTCCGGGCCAAAGACAACGAATAGCCTTGGCGAGATCTCTATACCGACGGCCAAAACTAGTAGTCCTCGACGAACCAAACTCAAATTTAGATGACGCTGGCGAAAGGGCGCTTCACAGCGCTATAGCCACACTGAAGGCTGCGGGAAGCACTGTTCTGATTGTGTCTCATCGACAGGGTGCTTTGAAATTGGCGGATTACATATTAGCCCTGAAGGAAGGACAAGTCCGCTACTTCGGTGAGTCTTCCGTCGTGCTGGAAAAAATGCGCGCTGACTACATTGGCGAACCAACACATGCTGCAGCGACTCCCTCGGCTAGGGCTACGCAGACCCCGAAGGCAGTACCCATACCAGGTCAACTTGCGCCTCCACAGACGCCAAAAGTTACCTAGGCTCGATTTTGGAAATGAACCGACAATGAAGCCGAACCAAGCGGGCGAAATTCAGCACGGGATTTCTCTAGTGCAAGACGACCTGAATTTGCGACGCCTTGGAGTCGCTCTGATAGTTGTATTTGTCCTGGGCGGCGGCGCTTGGGCTGCATTAGCACCCTTAGACAGCGCCGCTCTCGCTCCCGGCACGGTGCAGGTGACCGGGAAGAGAAAAGCGGTACAGCAT
>Ga0160422_10000296_pt1 | contig 29752 bp, 24 predicted proteins | sample Fk160mmetaG_FD_108192 | JGI IMG/M metagenome (GOLD analysis project Ga0160422, IMG submission 108192) | Marine microbial communities from the Central Pacific Ocean - Fk160115 60m metaG | ecosystem: Environmental > Aquatic > Marine > Oceanic > Photic zone | place: The Central Pacific Ocean...
AAACCGCTCTCGACCCTCGATGACGCCATCACCTGCATGAGGATCATAGAGGCCTGTGAGAAATCGGTCGAGGAACAGAGCCACATTGCCCTTTAGCAAGTGAAAGCAAGCCTCGCATCCCCTTGAAGGAGGTTATCGCAACTTGGCGAGACGCCCTCCATGTGGTCCTTGACCTCTACGAGAGAAAAAGAGGATCCATAAGGATTTTCTTCCCGCTCCTGTTTCTTTTCTTCATCGTCCTCAACGTCACCTGCTACTGGCTGGCCATTTATACCGCCTTCCCTCATTACATGCAGACCCATGAGGCCTCCCACTACTTCAAGCTCCAGATCCCGGTCGGACTATTCGGAGCCCTCTTCGACAGCCTCTCCTTTTTCGTCACTATCTGGATCATCCGTAGGGCCCTCGCCTCCACCAAGACTTCGGAATACGTCTTTCACCTTTCCCTCGACCTCGTCATCGCCTTGCTCGCCACCCTCTGGGTTCTCTTCGTCTTCACCTTCGGGGGATGGCTCATCAGCCTCTGGGAGAGCGCTCCCGAGCAGTTTGCAGACAGGGGATCCAAATATACCGTGCGGGCCGTCCAGGCCCTGCAGGACCCGACGGGACGGGAAAATGCCAAGAACATATATTTCGGCTTGATCATGGGTGTCTCCGCCGCCCTCCCTACCTGCCTGCACCTTTCCCTCTTCGTTTTCTCCCTGTTGCGCAGGCTCAAGGCCCCGCTCACCGCCAAGGAGTCATCCGGCAAGCCCGGACCTGACTCTCCGGAGCAAAATTGATCTCTTGCCAATCTCCTGCAGGAGCATTTATACGACTTACCCATGAATCGTCGCTCCTTTATCTTCCAAGCAAGTGGAATCACGCTCGGTCTTCCCGCCTTTGCCCGCAACGAGGGTCTGCCCTATCTGGATAAGATCGGGCTCCAGCTCTACACCCTTCGCAACCCGATCAAACAGGACCTCGGCAAGACCATTCGCGAGGTCGCCGAAATCGGGTACAAGCAAGTCGAGCCCTACGGGTTTCCCTCCCCCCAGTCGCTCGAGCTGATCACTCAATCCCGCGAGCGGGGAATGGAGGTCAATTCCTCCCATTTCAACTGGGACTGCGTCCTTCATCCTGAGAAGAAGGGGGTCCAGCCCTTTGGGGAGGTCCTGGAAACTGCCCGCAAGCACAAGCTGACCGACCTCGTCGTCCCCTACCTTCACGGGGCGGACAGGGAGGACCTCGCGGCCTACGAAAAGACCGCCGAGGCTCTCAACAAGGGAGCGACCCTGGCCAAGGAAGCCGGTATCCGGCTATCCTATCACAACCATGCCTTTGAGTTTCAGCCCATGACCAAAGGCAAGACGGGCTTCGACGTCTTCGTTGAAGCCTTCTCCAGGGATATGCTCTTCGAGATAGACGTTTTCTGGGTCAAGGTAGGCGGGGTGGATCCCGTCTCGATGATCCGCAAACTCGGCAAACGCATTTCCCAGCTCCACCTCAAGGACTTGAAGAAGGGAACCCCCTGCCCGAACTACGGAAAGCTCGAACAGGCTGCATTCGATGAGATTGGGGACGGCATGATTCCCATGAAGCCCATTATGCGGGCGGCCCGTAAGGCGGGCGTGAGGCATTGCCACGTCGAGCAGGATCACTCCCCTTCCCCGATTGAGAGCATCCGGAAAAGCCTCGGCCATCTGAACGCATGAGGAAAGCCGCTTCCCTTTGGCTGGCAATCGCCCTTTCCCTGTCCGCCCACGCGAAGGTCAAGAACGTACTCCTGATCGTTTCCGACGACCTCAAGGCGGATGCCCTTGCCTGCTATGGAAACAAGGTGGCCGAAACTCCATCCATCGATCAACTGGCCAAGGAAGGCACCCTCTTCAGAAACGCCTATTGCCAAGGGACCGTCTGCCGGCCCTCCCGGGCCAGCTTCATGCGGGGACGCTACCATGGAGGCAAGCAAATTACCTGGGGGGAACATTTTCAAAAGAACGGTTATTCGAGTACCCGGGTCGGCAAGATCTTCCATATGCGCGTCCCCGGAGACGTCATCGCCGGGACCGATGGGGACGACGTCCCGGCCTGCTGGTCGGCAAAGTACAACATGCCCGGCAAGGAGGCTCACACGCCCGGCAACTACGCCTGCCTGAACCTCAACAAGTTCACCACCGATCTGAAGGGGCGTCAATCCACCAGGATGCCTTACCGGATGTTCGTCACGGTCGATTACGTAGGGGACGGATCCGATCAGCCGGACTGGAAGGCGGCCACCAAATCGGTGGAGCTGCTGAAGGAGTTGAGCCGGGACGAAAAGCCCTTCTTCCTGGCCACCGGAATGGTTCGTCCTCACTACCCCAACGTCGCCCCCGAGCAGTACTTTGCCCGCTATCCCTTCAAGCGTATGCAGCTCCCCCACGTGCCCGAGGGAGACTGGGACGACATGCCCAAGGCAGGCATATCGGCTTCCAATTCCCAAAAGTTCGGCATCGACGATTTTCCGGACAACCAGAAGCGCATGTGGGCCGGCTACCTAGCCACCGTTACCTTCATGGACGAGCAAGTGGGCCGGATTCTCAAGGCCCTCAAGGACCTTGGCTTGGACAAGAACACCGCGGTCTTCTTCACCAGCGACCATGGATACCTGCTGGGCGAACACCATTTCTGGCAAAAGGGAAACCTGAGGGAAGAGGTGACGCGCGTTCCCCTCATCATGAGGACGCCCGCCCATAAGCCGGGGGTCAGTTCCTCCATCGTCGAACTGGTGGACCTCTTCCCCACCGCCTGCGAACTGGCCGGGCTACCCGTTCCCGAAAGCGTCGAAGGCACCAGCCTTTTGCCGATTCTGAAAAACCCCAAGGCTTCGGTCAAGAAATCCGCTCTCTCCTTCGTGAACCGCGGCACCTCCATGAGGTCCTCGGACTGGTCCTATATGAAATACAAGGACGGAAGCGAGGAACTCTACGACATGAAGAAGGATCCCCGGCAATTCGAGAACTTGGCCAAGTCTCCGCAACACTCAGACATTATGAAAAAGCTTCGGGTCCAGTTCGGGAAAAGAACCCAGGGACTCCCCTAAGCCGATCCGTCGGCAAATTCCTTGCCGGTCGCCAGGAACAGATCGCAAAACGCTTCCACCGTATGGTCGATGGGAGAGGAATATCCGCCCCCCATGAAAATGAGCATCGGAACGGCCTCCCTGCGGCGCCACTCCAGAACCATGCGGTTGCGCTCCCTTAGGCCCGGGCGGGTAAGATCGAGCAGACCGAGCCCATCCTCCCTCAGGCCGTCCACCCCCGCCTGCAGGAAAACAAGGTCGAAGCCTTGGCCCGAGAGCTTTCCCAAGACCGAGCCCAGTTCGCCCAGGTACTCCTCATCCCCCGTGCCATTGGCAAAGGCAACGTCCAGATCGCTGGTTTTCTTGCGGAAGGGAAAGTTTCCCGCCCCGTGAAGGGAGACCGTCTGAACGCGTCCCTCATCCTTTAGAATCTCAGCCGTGCCATCGCCTTGGTGCACGTCGAGGTCGAGGATCAGGATCCGGTTTACCCGCGGATCGGCCAGGGCCCGAAAGGCGCAGATCGCCAAGTCGTTGAAGATACAGTACCCCGCACCGCAATCCCGGAAGGCATGATGGGTCCCTCCCGCCATGTTGCCCGCGAGCAGACCGTTTTCAAGAACCTCGGAAAGACCCTCCAAGGCACCGCCGACGAGTCGCATAGTCCGTGGCACGATCTCCTTTTTCCATGGACGCAAGCCGATCCGTCGGATCTCTCCCTCATCCAGTTCGAAGGCAAGGAACCGGTCCACGAATCCCTCATCGTGGGCAAGCAGGATCTCCTCCCTGAGGGCCGGTCTCGGTTCCCTCACCTCGATCTTCCTGCCACCGTCCAGCTCCGCCAAGCGTTCGGCGATCAGGCGGTAGCGCTGTACGGGAAAACGGGCCGCAGCATCAAGTCCATCGGAGTAGAGGGGATGATAGTATAGCGGAAAGCCAGACATTTGGTTTTACATTATTCTATTCGCTAGATTTGTCCATACAGACGATGTGCCTTATATCTATATTCATGAATTTACAGAATGCATTCCTCGGATCTTTGATTGCGGACGCTGTTTCCATGCCCGTTCATTGGTATTACGACGTAAAGGCTTTAGACCGCGATTATGGTGATTTCGACGTATACCTTTCACCACGCAATCCGCACCCCGACAGCATCCTTTGGAGATCCAGTTACAATCATACGGGCCCGAAGGATGATATCCTCCATGACCAATCCTCACACTGGGGAAAGCGGGGGGTGCACTACCACCAATCCTTGGCTGCCGGGGAAAACACCCTGAACCTCAAGCTTGCCTGCGAACTCTTCCGGCTGATCACTCAAACTGGTAATTTCTGTCACGATACGTGGCTTCAACGTTATGCCGACGTTATGCTCACGCCGGGCTGGCACAAGGACACTTATGCCGAGGAATACCACAGAGCCTTCTTCGGAAATTACGCCTCTGGAAAAAAATTGAAGCACTGCGGCATTAGCGATTATCACATAGGAGGACTCAGCCTTGTGCCCGCTCTGCTTGCCGGCCTCGAAAAGATTGGTTTTGACGAGAAAAACATGCTCGAATCGACCCAAATGCTGGTTAAGGGCACCCATAACCACCCAAGCACCCTATGCGCCGCGGACGAATTCGCCCGCATATTGATCGCTCTATCAAAGGGAGGAAACCTGCAAACTGTTTTCAGGCAACTGCAATTGCCAGGAGTGCCTATCTCATCCCTCCAGAGGTGGGAAAACCTGCCTGACCGTCAAGTAGTCGGCAGAACACTGAGTACGGCATGCTACCTTCCCGAATCTTTCAAGGCCTCCCTCCACTTCGCTTGGAAGTACTCGGACGACTTCTCGCTCTGCATACTTTCCAATGCAAAAGCCGGCGGTGACAATTGTCATCGTGGCGTCGTTGCCGGTGCGATTGTCGGCGTACATGCCGGAGTGCCTCCCAAATGGCTTTACGGATTGAGAGCCTTGGACGAGTTGCCTGAAGATATGATGGCGACTCGTAAGGTCGACTAGCCTCAGGGCTTTCGTTCCTTGCGTTCGGCTCGCTTTTTCCTGCGACGCAGTGTTGCGCACTTTTGGGAACAATGCAGCACGCTATCCCATACATGGCGAGACCTCCACTTTTTCCGGTTTTCGAATAACCTTCCGCAATGAATGCAAGGTTTGCTTTCAGTGCGGACCTTGGAACCCATTAGTATTTAATAAAAGACAATACGAATGCCAAGGACCACAGAACGGTCCTTATCCAGTTTGTAGCAGACAATCGATCAAGGACTGCATGATTCCTTCCGCCTTTCGTCAACTTACGATGGCATGGCGCGGATATCGCAAACGTAACAAGTAGTGCGAGAATTACCGTTGCAAACTTGCACCAGTCGAGAATTGAACCGACGAAGAAGACTGCGCTTGATGATTCCAGGAACTGCGCCGTCATAAGTGGAAGGACGAAAAATCCGATTTTGCTACAGTACCTACGATGCCAATCCGAGAATCCGGAGTCCTCAATGATGCTAAGGGAGGGATAAATGATTATCTGGACCATCCAGATGACCAAAAACATCCCAAAATCAATAACCAGTGCATACTCCGTCAAAATTTCGAGGATACTTATCATAGCGTTCGATTAGGCTCGTTAGTAATTGCGTGAAACTCAAATTACAATAAATCGGTATTTTGAACCAATGACAAATCACTCAAAAAACCCGCTACGGACAACATTTGCTTTGGGCTGGACGGCAGTCATGGGGCTCCTAAGTTGCGGTTTAGAGCAAAGTCAGGAGAAAAACCCGCAGGCAAGCGAAAAAGCGGAGAATGGAGCCTTCCGCATACTAATCCTGGGCGATTCCCTTACCGAGGGCTATGGAGTCCCCGAGGGGGATGCCTACCCTGCCCTTCTCGAAACAAAGCTGAATCGTGAACTCGCCCCCGAAACGGGACTCCGCTATGAGGTCGTAAATGGTGGCATAAGCGGGGCCACGACTAGCGGAGGGGTCTCCAGGATCGAATGGTTCCTTCGGTCTAGACCCGACTTCATGGTCCTTGCCTTGGGGGGTAACGACGGGCTCAGAGGCATCCCCGTCCCGGAAATGAAGAAGAACCTTGCCCTAATCCTTCGGGCGGCCAACGAAAACAAAATCCCCACCCTCCTTGCCGGCATGAAAATGCCCCCTAACTACGGCTTGAGCTATGCCGAGTCCTATGCCGGAGCCTTTCAGGAACTGGCCGGGGAATTCGAGGTTCCGCTCATTCCATTCCTCCTCGATGGGGTTGGGGGAATGCCCGAAATGAACCTGCCCGACCGCATTCACCCCAATTCGCGCGGACATCGGTTGATCTGCGAGACCGTCTACCAAGCCCTATCCCCCGCCCTTTACCCAAACCAGCCATGAGCCCTCTCCTTCAACTCAAGAAGATTAGCAAGACCTATCACCAGGGCAGCCAGAGGATCGAGGTCCTCAACTGCCTCGACCTGACCGTCCGGCCCAATGAACTGATTTCCATCCTCGGCCAAAGCGGAAGTGGGAAGTCCACCCTACTCTCGCTCCTCGGAGGCCTCGATCACCCGGATATGGGAACGATCGAGGTCAAGGGCAAGGACCTGGCCCGGTTGACTCAGGACCAGCTGAGCCTCTTCCGTTCGAAAAACCTCGGAATCGTCTTTCAGCACTACCACCTCATGAGCAACCTTACCGCCCTTGAGAACGTCGGGGTTCCCCTCGAGTTGCAGGGCGTGCGTGATTTCTCAGGGCCGGCCCGCGAGGCCCTCGGGCTGGTTGGTCTTTCCCATCGCTTGGCTCACTTTCCATCCCAACTCTCCGGGGGCGAATGCCAGCGCGTCGCCCTGGCCCGGGCAATCGTGGCCAAGCCCAGCCTCATTCTTGCCGACGAACCATCCGGCAACCTCGATCAGAAGACGGGGCATGAAATCATGAACTTGCTTTTTCGTTTGTGCCGGGAGCGCGAACAAGGCCTCATCCTCGTCACCCACAACCATGAGATCGCCCGGCAATGCGACCGCACCCTGCTTCTCTCCGAAGGCAGGCTCTCCCCCTTCGACCCATCCAGGTCGGCTTGAACGGCATGCCTTTCGCCATTCGAAGCGCCTGGCGGGAAATTCGGAACAACCGTTCCTTCTCCCTCTTCTATTGCCTTAACCTGGCCCTTGGCCTGGTAGGCTTTCTCGCCGTGGACTCCTTCAAGACTTCGCTTGAGACCAAGGTAAGAAGCGAATCCAGGATTCTCCTTGGGGCCGATCTGGCGGTACGGGCAAGGCGCGAGCTGACCCCCGATGAACTGGACAAGTTCAAGGGTTGCCTTCCTCCGGGTACGGAAACGACCGAGGTGGTGGACTTTTACTCCATGGCGGCAGGCCCCGGGAACCGGAGCAGGCTGGTAAGAATCATCGCCTTCGAGAAGGCCTTCCCCTTCTATGGCGATTTCGACCTCAAGATGGAGGGCAAAGTCGGGGGCGACGCAAAGGAAGAAAAACTCATTCATTCCAGGAAATTGGCCTGGGTTTATCCCGAGCTCCAAGGGCAGCTTGGGCTCGGCCTCGGTGAGGAGATCAAGGTCGGAGAGACCAGCTTCCGGGTTTCGGACCTCGTCCTGCGTGACAGCGGGCTTCAGTTCCAGCCCGCGGAACTGGCTCCCAAGGTTTATCTCGGCAAGGCTTTTCTTGCCGAGACCAACCTGCTCGGACAAGGCAACCTGGCCTTTCACAACCATCTCCTGCGGCTCCCCGAGGGAACCGATGAAAGGGAAGTCGAGGCAAAGCTCCAGCAGGCCATGAGCGCCCCCGAAGTCAGGGTCTACTCCCACCAACGGGCAGGCCATCGTGCGGGCAGACTGCTGGGTTATCTTTCCGACTTTCTTGGATTGGTTTCACTGGTGGCTCTTTTCCTGGCAAGCCTCGGGAGCGGCTATCTCTTTCATGCCTTTCTGACCAAGCGGACCATGGACGCCGCCATTCTCGTGAGCCTCGGAGCAACCCGGGGCAAGGCTACCCGGGTCTACCTTGCCCAATTGTTTATTCTGGGTGCCTGCGCCGCACTCATCGCAATTATTTCTACCTTTCTCTTTCTGCCCCTTGTCTCGGTTGCCATCCGGGGCATCGCCCCCAATGACCTGGAGGTATTTCTTGGGGCCAAGGGCATCCTCTTGACCTTTTGCGTGGCGACCCTGACCGGATGGCTCATTGCCTTGCCGAGCCTGCGCAAACTATACCGGTTGCGACCCGCGGACCTCTTTCGGGAAGCCGCTCACCCCGGATCCCACGGCAAGGTAAGGGAGCTTCTTTTTTTCCTCCCCGCCGGCCTCGCTTTCTGGGGGCTTACCCTCCTTCAGTCCGACTCATCGAAACTGGGAAACCTCTTCGTCGTCTCCTTCCTCGTTTCCTCGGCAATCCTCTACGGGCTGGCCATCCTAGCCCTCAAGGGACTGGGCAGGGCCTTCGGCAAATCAAGGCTCTCCCTCCGCTTGGCCGCCCGCTCCCTTGAGCGCAACCGCTCCAGCTCGGTCACGGCTTTCCTGGCGCTCGGGATGGGCGTTCTCCTGCTGACCCTCATTCCACAGTTTCAGCACAGCTTGGAAAACGAAATCGGCCTCAACCAACCTGAGAGCAAGCTGCCCAAGCTGTTTTTGTTCAACCTGAGGGAAGACCAGGTCGACAAGCTCGTTTCCCTGCTCGAGGAGACGGGCAAGCCTCTCGCCAACCTGACCCCCCGCATCAGGGGAAAGCTACTCCGGGTAAAGGGAGAGGAATACAAGAAAGTGGCCGGTAGCGACCGGGATTCCGCCGACCCCGACGACCAGCGGCGCAACAACTTCCGCAACCGGGGCTTCAACCTCAGCTACCGCGACCGACTGCTCGAGAGCGAGGAAATCATCCGCGGTCGAATGGTCAGGCGAGACTATGACCGGGAAACCAACCCCATCGCAGAGATTTCCGTCGAGCAAAGGTATGCCGAATCACTTGGCCTGGACCTGGGCGACCGCATAGAGATCGAGGTTGGAGGCGTTCCCATCGAGGCCGAAGTGGTCAACGTCCGCCGGGTCCGCTGGACCAGCTTTCAGCCTAACTTCTTCGTCCAGATGCAGCCGGGTGTTCTGGATGAGGCGCCCAAAACCTTCATCGGCACCCTAAACGGCCTCAATGCGTCCGAAAAGCAGGACGTCCAGGACCTTTTGGTCAGGGAATTCCCCTCCATCTCCATCATCGACGTCGAAAGAACCGGCCAAGCGATTCTTTCCATAGTCCGCCAAATGACCTGGGCCCTTCAGGTGATGGCCGGACTTTCCGTATTGGCGGGACTGGTCATTCTCTTCTCCGTTTCCCGTGAGAAGGTCCATCGCCAAAGATGGGAAATCAACCTCCAGAAAGTCCTCGGCGCCCGCTTCTCCAACCTGCGCAACCAGGTCCGCATCGAGTTCGGCATCCTCGGGCTCGCCGCCTCCCTCACGGGGATCTCGCTCAGCACCCTGGTGAGCCGGATCTTTTCCGAATACGTATTCGACCGGGTCTGGAGCTTCAATTGGGTCCTGCCAGTCGCCACCTGTCTGACCGTTGCGGCGCTATCAATCCTTACCGCCGAATTCGCCACCAGGAAGCTTCTCAGGATGAAGCCGGTCGACCTTTTGCGGGAACGCTAGGCTAGGAACCGGAAGGCTCCCGCACGCAGATCAGCTCGCTCCCCGTACGAATCACGAAGGCCCGGTCGACCGAGGCGACCCCATAGACCCGGCCCTCGATGGAAAGCTTGTTCTCGGCCAGCGGCTCCTTGGTCCCGTCATCCCGAAGGACAATGGTCACGCCGTCCTTGGTAAAGAAATAGACGCACCCGGAAGACTGCATGGGGGAAGCCCAGCAGGAACCGGGAAGACGCAGGTTCCAGCTCTTGCTTCCGTCCTTGAGATCGTGGCAGGAGACGACACCGGCCCGGTTCACGAGGTAGAGCCACTCCCTCGTCGCCAGGGGAGAACCAAAGCTGGACGACCCATCCTCGGCGACCCAGGCCACCCTCTCATCCACCTCCGGGCTCATCTTGCGCCAAAGGGCCATGGATTGACCCGGGGCCGAAGAACCAACGATGACCAAATCCCCGGCAAGGGAGGGAGATGCAACGGTGTTTCCCTCCACCTCCTTCCTTTCCCAGCGCTTTTCGCCGGAGCCAAAGTCATAGGCTTCCACCACCCCGTTGGAACTGATGAAAACGGTTTCCTTTCCTTCCGCCTCATGCAGGGTAGGCGTGCTCCATGATACACGCTGGGGACGGTCCTTCTTCCAGACGGTCCGGCCCGTCTTCTTGTCGATCCTGAGCAGGTAGGAAGGACCCGAGTGGTCGACCAGCAAGCCAAGGGCCTCAGCGGATTGAAAAAGGGAGGACCCTATTCCGTGGTTGCCGAGCATGGGCCCGTATTCCTCGGTCAGGGAGCGTTTCCAGATTTCCTCGCCTTCGTGGGTGAGGGCCAGGATCCGACCGCTCTCGTAGAAAAGATAGACCGCCCGCCCATCCACCACCGGGCTCGGGGCGGCTTGGGAAACGTATTGGCTGCGCTTGATCTTGACGGGCGCCGGATAGCTCTTGGTCCAAAGCAGCTTTCCGCTACCCAGGTCATGGCAGTGAACCAGGAGCTTCTCGCTTGAGTCCCCCAGCGTACAGGTCGAGAACACCCGGTCCTTCCAGACCACCGGGGTGGACTGGCCGTAGCCCGGCAGCTTGGCCCGCCAAGCGAGGTTACTCTCATCGGACCAACTCCGGGGAGAAGAACGCGCCAGCGAACGGCTGTTGCCGTTTCCACGGAAGCCAGCCCAACGCGAGCCCTTGTCTTCCGGACCGGGTCCCTTGCCGGCCTTGCCGTCAATCTGAAGGGACAAATCCTTTGAAAAATCCAAGACCTCAAGCGAATCCATATGGCCGTCGAAATTGGCTCCCCCGATGAACGCCACCCTCCCCTCACCGAGGGGAACCATCCGGTGGAAAAAGCGCTTGCCCACTACCTTGGCCCCCGTTGAGACCCAGGAAGAGTTCGAGTCGGAAAGAATCCGGGGCTGGTAGCTGAAGGCGCATGCGAGCAATTGCCCATCGAGGTTGCAGGCCGCGCTGCCGAAAGCCTTGAGCCGGTTGAGGCCCGGAAAAGGAGCGGCCTCAGACCATTTCATATTCTTTAGGGAAAGCCTGCGCACTGCGTTGGAGGTCCCGTTGTCGTCCAGCCCGCCGATCACGAAAAGGGAGTTCCCCACGATGGCGGCGGAGTTGGCCCTCACCTTCCACTCGGTCTCGGGAAGCCGTTTCCATTCGACCGGGTCGTCCTTGAGGTCGGCCACCAGTCCGTGACGATGCCAGTCGACCCCCTTCCCCCCCTGCATGTTCCATCCTCCGACAACGTAGAGCCTGCCCTTGTGGGCAACCAGTTCGTGGGATGACCTGGGCTCGGGAAGAGGCGTAAGCTGGCTCCATTTTCCGGAGGCGGGATCGTAGACCGAAACCTCCGCCACCGAGCTCAGGTTGGATCTCTCCCCCTCAGGATTCGTGGCTTGGGATCCCCCGGCCAGGTAAACCTTTCCCCTGTGAGCGGCCATGCCGAACCCCTGAAGGGGACGCTTGAAGGGCAATTTCTCCCATTTGGCGGCTTTGCTGAGATCGGTCCTGACGAAATGGAGGGAATGAGTCTTTTCCGAATATACGTGGGCCTCCCCCGTATGGCCCCCATAGACGTATAGGTATTTGCCCAGCCTGCAGGCCCCGAAACTCGTTATCGGCTCGGGTAGCCTGAGATCAACCAAGACCTTGTCATCGGCCTTTGAAAAAACCGGTTGGAGAAGCCCGAGAAATAATGGCGTTGAGAGGAGTCGTATGGTTTTCGATTTTGCGAGTATCATTTTTGATTGGTGGTGACTAAATACGTATCAATGCAGAACAAAAGATCAAAACTTGAAGTTCAGCCCCACGAACCCATTGATTCCAGGTTGCCTGTTGCGTTCTTCGGTGGAGCTTCCACTGTGTCCACCGCCTCTACGGGCGCTGGACCACAAAAAGTATCTTTGATCGGTCAAGTTGTTCAAACCTCCCCGAAACTCCCAATGATCGTCGAACTTATGCCATGCAACCAGATCAAGGACCAGAGAGCCATCGATGGGAGGGGGCTCGCCGGCCGTCTGGTCGATTTCGGATTGTGCCTTGGCTCCGATATAGGTTGCGGTGATGCGCGAGCCCCAGGATTCTTCGGTCCCTCGCCATCCGAGGTAAGCAACCGACTTCCATGGCTCCACTGAGTTCAGAGGAGACTTTCCCTGATCCGTCCTGCGACCCCTCGACCAAGAAGCCGATATCCCTGCTTCGAGGGCATGATCCTTCTTTTGCTTGGGGGAAGACTCCCAGTCCCAGCTAAATTCAATGCCATGGATCTCAACCTTGCCGAGGTTCTCGTTTGAGTAAAGGTCCACCACACCCGGACTTGGTTGCTTGGCCAACTCGATGAACCCGTCGTAGTAATTCTTGAAAAACGAAAATTCGTAAATCCCCGAGGAAAACCTTCCCTGAGTACCGAGCTCAAAGCTGTCGGAGGTCTCTTCCTTAAGGTTTGGGTTTGCATTGATGATGAACGCGCTGGTCGAGCTGTCGGTCGGCGGATGCTCGAAAAAACCGTTTAGTTCCTCGGCCGAAGGATTCCTTATCCCATGGCTGTAGGACAGGTAAAAGTTTATTTCCGGGGTCCATCTGCGGAGAAGGGAAACCGACGGAGAGCCAAGAATGGTGTTCTCGTATTCCACCGGGTTGAATCCGACGCCGGAGGTATTCGACTGGAAGGATTGATCCTCCAGCGGGGTGACGGAATAATGGTCGAAACGAAAACTGGGGGTAAGTATCCAGGCCTCCTCCACTCCCAGGGAAATCTCATCAATCAAGAATATTCCCAGCCTGTCTGCCTCGGACGGAGCCATGCTTTTCCTGTCGTCCAGATTGACGGAACCGTCCTGCAAGGTATCGGTCTTTAGGTAATTGCTTTTCACGTCCGACCTCGAGATCTCGATACCCAACCTCAAGGCATGGCTCGAGCGATCGAGCTCAATCAGCCTACTTCCCTCAAGTTCAAGGCCTGCAATCCTAGTCTGAAAACTGATGTCCCTTCTCCGCTTGACGTTATTGTCCGACCTATCCTGCAAGTTGACCGACTCCTGCTTGGAGTCCTGCCGGTAAATCTGGCCTTCGAGTTGATCAAAAAACTCGGATCCGCCCTCTGGCGAAAGCTCGCCCGCCAAGGAGAAGCGTTCTCTCTTTCGATCGCTCTGGTGGGTAACGGAACGGTTGTTTCCAGTCTCGATTGAATCGACGTCGGTAAAGACGTCCTGCCCGAAAAGGTCGATCGATGCAGTGACTCTCCAGACATCCGCGGCATAGACACTCTTGAAAACCATCGCATTGCTATGGAAATGCTGAGGGTCGGAAGGGCTTTCACTATTGTTCTTGCGCTCCGAGCCTTCCCGGAAACTGTAGACGATGCTGTGAGCAAGCGACCCGTTCCCGTAAGCTGCCGCCACACGATTGTTCAGGCTTTCATTAACCGAAGAAAGGGTAACGGAGTTACTGACCGAGGTTCCGCTCAAGCTCTTGCCCAGCAAGCTTTCCGGGCTCACCGTCCTCCCATTTACGGCGCCGCCCATGGCACCGCTTCCATAGAGACTTGAAGAGGCTGACTTGTAGAGTTCAACCTGCCCGAAGGTGGCCGGATCGAAGTATACTCGTCCCGGGCCCGCCATCCCGCCCGCTGTAAGAAATTCCTGAGGCTGACGGATGCCATCAACGCTCAGTGAAACCCGGTTCCCCTCCATCCCCCTGACGTTAATGGCCTTCTCTCCGCTACCAAGATAAGGGACGAGCGGATCGGCGCCGGTAAAGTCAAAGGGTACCGATACGCCCGGCTCGTATCTTAGGGCATCACCCAAGGAAAGGGCTCCCCTCCTCTCCAGTTCGTTACCGGTGATGGCGGAGTCGGATCCGGCCGTGTCGAGGGTTGACTTCTCGGACTTCGTGGCGATAACCGTCAAGGGATCCAAAGATGGTCGATTCTCGCATAGAAGGGAATGGGCGAAGGACGAACAAAAAAATGGAATGCACAAGGCAAGGCCTCGCGGGAAAAGTTTCCATGAAGCCTTTGAAGGGAACGAAGTCACCTGGGGATTCAAACGGGGGAGTGGCTCGAACCGCCTACTTCGAAGACTCCATGGTCATCCATGCTTGGGTGCCATAGTGGTAAAAGCGAGGCAAATCGCCACCACTCTGGAAATACAGCCAACTGCTCGATGAATCATCGTAGAGGTAGGGATAGGCGTTTTTGTTGGTGAAAAGCCAGCCCCTGCCGGGCAAATAGAACCAGCCTTCGGTATAGGGCGTATCCGCTGCTCCCCTTGAGCCAAAGGCGGCGGAGATTTGATCGATCAGCGCCTTGTTGGAAGTCGTGGCATCCAATCCGGCCAAAACTTCCTCCTTGTCGCTCAGGCCATCGCCATCGGTATCCGCAACTGCGGGATTGGTCGAATGAACGGCAAGTTCCTCATAGTTGGACAACCCGTCCCCATCGTCGTCACCCGTATCCTTTGAGAAACGCGCAGTCAGGGAGAAGTTTGGAACCGCCACTATGGCAATTGGGTTGAGGGACCCGCCTGCCGCTCCGCTCCAATCCGCAAAAGCATAACCGGGCGAGGGATTGGCGGTAAGCAGTACGGTGCTCTTCAAGTCGAAGGACCCCGTACCGCTGACCGTGCCGCCCTCGGCAATCGTTGCCGAAATGGAAACGGTCGGAGCCGACAGAACCCATTCTCCCTCGACGTCCCCCTGCGAATTATCGAGAACTCCATGGGTGGTCTGGTTGTAGTAGGACGGATAAGAATAAGTACTGCCGTCATTGCCAACGAATCCGGGGGGCAAAATCATCCATCCGGTTCCACCTGCCTCAATTTGAGAGCGCGTAAGAATCTCTTGAGTGTCGATATTGAACAAAACCTTGGCGAGATCCGGATTGGTGGCGTTTGGATCTACCGAGTCGGGATGCCTCAAGGTCCAACCGTTTTCCACGTCGCTTTCCAGGTTTTCCACCACCCGGTGAAAGCTTAGGTTGTAGTATGCGGGGTGCTTGTATTTGTCGGGATACTTTGCCGGGCTCAGAAGGAGCCAATCGGTAGCCCCGGAGGCAACCTGCTCGGGCGTTATGACCGCCTTGGTCTCTAGGTTGTAAAGGACTACCTTGACGTCGCTCGAATTGCCATCATTGGAATTACCGCTCGAATTACCGTCATTTCCCGGCTGTATGGGAAAAGAATAAACTGCAAGAGTCCACTGGCCGACTTGAGAACCTTGAGTTCCATCGAGGACTTTTTCCTCGGTTTTATTGAAGTAGGCAGGGTGTGTGTATGGGGATGGATTTGCCGGATTTGCATCCAGAATCATCCATTCGGTGGTACCTGTCTGCACCTGCTGGGGAGTCAGATACTCGTTCGACGAGCTGTTGTACAATGCCTTGGGAGCCTCTGTAAGAATCCAGTTCTCGGCTATTGAACCCACGCTCGAGTCGACCACCTTGTGGAAGGCCGTACTGTAATAGGCAGGATGCGAATAGGAGGAAAAGTTCGGGTTTTGAGAATCAAGAAGAGACCAAGGGGTGTTTCCGGATTGAACGGCATCGTGGGTAACTACCTCGCGGGTTGCCAAGTTGTACAAAACCTTCGTGCCGGCAAAGGATGCCGGCAGCAGGATAGCCTGCATGAGCATAGAAAGGCCCAGCTTCGGAATATGGAACTTAAAACGAATCATAAAAGCGGACTGATCATGTTAATGAGACCTGTTCTCAATAGCAACGGCAAAGGCCAGATGCCCTTGATGGATTTATTTTATTACGAATAGCCCTGACTATGTGATGCTTAAGAAATATATTAACCCATCTCCCCGAGTAAAACCTGAGAATAAGTCTCAATAAGTACTTGAGTTTGCCGGGTATTTGTTTCAGTTGATGAAATTGGAATTGACCAAGTAAACCTAGCCAAACCGAAGGAGACGTACAACCCGTCTGATGCGTATCATGAAATCTTCACTGCCTTCTAAGTGTCAGCTTCCTTTTAAAATCCGGACTATGAATCTTTCCGTTCCACCCACTCCGCACCGTGCTTAAGTCGACTCTCCTCTGCCGGTAATGTTAGTGTATTTCGAAGATTCTCCACAGTTAATGCGGGGATAAGGTATTCTGAACTTGTCTTCATATTCAAGAGTTCCTACAATATTGAAATGAAAGTTTCATCTGCTGTACTAGAGGCCCTCAATGCAGGTCTCACCATCGAGCTAACTGCCGTTAATCAATACCTCATTCATTCCAAGATGTGCGAAAGCTGGGGCCTGCACAAACTAGCCCAGCATTATTACGCCGAGTCAATCGAGGAATTGAAGCATGCCGAGGAAGTCATTGACCGAATACTCTTCCTGAACGGTACACCTGAGATCGCGCGTTACGACGTCATCCATGCGGGGAAGACTCCTGAAGATCAGATAAATCACAATCTGGCCATGGAGTCCAAGGGCGTGGACACCTACAACGAGGCCATCCAGGTTTGTATAGATCACAAGGACTCAGGGAGCCGCGAACTCATGGAGCGCATGGTAGTGGAATCGGAGGAAAGCGTCGACTGGGCGGAAGCGCAGCTCGACTTGATCAAGATGGTGGGCCTAGAGAATTACCTTTTCCAGCAGATCGGGGAAGCCAAGCAAAACTAACGCTTTTTCGAATCGCCATGAACAGGGGAGGCGCTGCCCGGAAGAACCCTCCCCTACCTCTGGAGGGGACTGCGTGACCAAGCAGAACGTCCAGCAGAAGAAGGAGATTTACTCCGTTAGCGGACCCCTTCGGGAATACCTCAACCACTACAAGCGCGAGCTGTCCCTGCCCGTGGGGTACGACAACCTCCTCCAAACGGTCGACTCCTACCCGTTGATGAACGACAAGAACGAGGACACCCTCTGGCAGACCATGGTCTACGACCAGCACTACGGGAGGGAAATCTTCGAGGGGCTCAAGCAGATATACGTCCTCCTCCGCTCAGGGGGCGACAGGAAAATTCTCCCCAACCTCTACGTCGACCGGGTGGATTACTGCACCTTCGGAAACACCAAGCCGTTCCGGGTAAGAATCGTGAACCAGTACAACGACAACCACGACTACTTCTACGTCAAGAAGGCGGACGCATCGCGGATCTACGGACTGGAACTGGAGCAACTCCTCTCCCCAAACGAGATCAATTTTCACGTCGACCGAGAGACCCTCGTGGAGGAGCACATCATCGGGGTCCCGGGGGATGATTTCATCAGCAATTTCCTCTCCCGGGAGGACCTCAACGAGGTGCGCCTGGCCAAGGAGTTCATCAAGTTCAACGAGCGCTGCTTCGTGCGCTTGCTCGGGGACATGAGGGCTTACAACTACGTCGTGGAGATGACACCCGACTTCGAGCAAAACCAATACCGGGTCCGGGCCATCGATTTCGACCAGCAATGCTACGAAGGCAGAAGGTCCTTTTACCTGCCTCAATTCTTCAAGAACAACCTTCCCGTGGTCGATCTCTGCAGCCGCCTCATCAACCTCGAGACCAGCCACCAGTACCAGCGGGAGGAACGTACCCTGATCAAGCGGCGCTTCAACGTGGCGCCCTCCCGCATAAAAAGGCTGCGCGAATGCATGTGCCAAGACCGCATTTCCAGTGATGAAAAGCTGGCCAGGCTGCGTTCCGAACTCGGCCGCATGCACAAGGACCCCCGCTTCGAGGAATGCAGAAACATGGGGGAAGTCACCTTTCTCAACGTGGCCGTCCTGCTCGACTTGATGGATGAAGCACCGGTCCGCCTGCTTCAATCCTCCCAGGCAAACCGACCTTGATCCAATGAAAAGAAAACCCTTCATTCCGCTCGGACTTTTTCTCCTTTTGCAGGTTGCTCCGGCCAAGCCGAACGTGATCTACCTGATGTCCGACGAGCTTGCTTATTTCGAGCTCTCCCACATGGGCAACCCCAAGATCAAAACCCCCGTGATCGATCGGTTCGCCAAGCAGGGCATCCGCTTCACCCATGCCCTTGCCGGCTCCCCCGTCTGCGCCCCCCTGCGCTGCAACTTGATGACCGGCAAGCACGCCGGCCATGCCTCGGTCCGGGCCAACGACGGAGGTACCCCGCTGCGCGCCGATGAGGAAACCATCGCTTCCCTGCTCAAGGAAAAAGGCTATGCCACGGGCGGATTCGGGAAATGGGGATGCGGGGGGCGCGATTCCACGGGCGTACCCGAGAAACATGGCTTCGACGTGTTCTTCGGCTACTACGACCAGGTCCACGCCCACAGTTTTTATCCACCCTACCTGATCCGAAACAGCGAGGAGGTCCACCTGCCTGGGAACGACGGCGGACGATCCGGCGAAACCTACGCCCAATACCCGATCGTTGAAGAGGCCCTTCGCTTCATAGGGGAAAACAAGAATCAGCCGTTTTTCTGCTACCTTCCCTTCACCCCGCCGCACGGGATGTACGACGTCCCGGAGAACGAACCTTCCTGGAAACTCTACGAGGGCGAAAAATGGATGGCGGACCCGAAGGTATCCAAGGAAGCCAAGAATTATGCCGTCATGGTATCCATGATCGACCGGCAGCTCGGACAAGTCCTCGACCTGCTCAAGAAGCTCGGACTTGAGGACGACACGATCGTTTTCTTCACCGGAGACAATGGCGGGCAGGACCGTTTCCGGACCAAGAATCATCCCCGTGGCTACTTCGGGCCAAACCTCGACCCCAAGACCGGGATCGAGTTCCGGGGAGGAAAAGGAAGCCTCTATGAGGGGGGCCTTCGCATCCCCTTCCTCGCCCGCTGGCCCGGTCGAATAAAGCCCGGCCGGGTAAGCGACCTGATCTTCTACCAACCCGACGTCCTGCCTACCCTTACCGAGCTTTGCGGGGCGAGGACCCCCGATGAGGTGGACGGTCTTTCCATCCTTCCCACTCTCCTAGGCGAGAAGGAAACGGGCAGAAAGCAGCAAACCCATGAAATGCTCTATTGGGAATACGGCAATCAAGTCGCCGTCAGACACGGTTCCTGGAAAGCCGTCAAAGCTGGCAAAGCTCCGCAATGGGCCCTTTACGACTTAGCCAAGGACCCGAGCGAAACGACCGACCTTTCCTCGACCAAGCCCGGGCAACTCGCCCGCATGCAGGCTTTCGCCAAGGAGGAGCACGAACCCGTCCGACCCGGTGTTTTCCATGATCCCTTGAGGGCCAGACACCAAAGAGACCGCCAAGCCAAGTTCGGCTTCTCGTCCGTAAGCTCCCTCGCCACGGTCAAGGGCTACCACCGCCTCGATCATCCCGGCTTGCTGCCCAGCGACGAAATGAAACTGATCTTTGCCAGCAGCCAGAATCTAGGGAACGACAAGCGGGCCCGCTACGTCGCAGACCGGAAACCCGAGACCATCTGGCATACCCAATTCAACCCCAGCCTCGAGAAACACCCACACGAGCTCGTTCTCGACTTGAAGAAAAACCGCAAAGTGGGAGGCGTCCAGTATCTTGCCCGCCAGGATGCCGGATGGAACGGCACCTTTGCCAAAACCGAGTTCTGCCTTTCCGGCAAGAGGAACGTTTTCGACGAGAAGCCCATGGCCACCATCTTCAAGAAAAGGAAGACCCCGCAAACCTTCCTCTTTCCCAAAACCCTCGAGGGACGCTTTCTAAGGATCCGGATCCTTTCCGAGGTAACTGGAAAGCCTTGGGCTTCGGCGGCCGAGATCGGGGTCCTGATCGACGAATAGATCGATTTCCCTTGGGTATTGCAGGCTCGATATCTTCCCTTGCATAATGCCTAAATCAATGATGTCATGGAGTGAGGATGGAAAACGTGGAAAAAACAGCTGGAACCAAAAGGAAGAAAAAGTCCGTATCCGAATGGAAAGCCTTAGTTGCTGAATTTCAAAAGCCCCATGCCGGGCGAGCCTGGTGGCAGGTTTTTAATACGATGGGATCCCTTCTCGGAATCTGGATCGGGCTTTATTTTCTTCAATCAGCCATGCAAGCCGGCGAAATCGCTTCCTCCACCGGATGGTGGATCACGGTTCTCCTCTCTGCCTTCGCCGGACTCATACTCGTGCGAGCCTTCATTATCTTTCACGATTGCGGTCATGGTTCCTTTCTCGCATCGAAAAAGACAAACAACGCCCTCGGCTTCATCACCGGACTTGTCACCTTTACCCCATACTATCAATGGAGATGGGAGCACGCCATTCACCACTCAACCACAGGCGACCTTTCAAGGCGGGGAGTTGGCGACATTTGGACCCTGACGGTCAAGGAATACCTCGAGTCCACCCGCTGGAGAAGGTTTACCTACCGGATGGCGAGAAACCCGGTCATCCTTTTTCTGATTGCACCCCTTTTTCTCTTTTTGATTCTTCAACGCTTTCCCAATCCCAAAGCCAAATCACGGGAGAAAAAATCCGTTCACCTCATGAATTTGGCGATAGTCGCAAAGGCGGCCGTTATCATTTGGATCTTCGGATTCGTCCCCTGGTTGGTCATTCAATTGACCATGATGACCGTAGCCGGAAGCTGTGGAGTTTGGCTCTTCTACGTCCAGCACCAGTTCGAGGACGCCTACTGGGTCAAGGGGGACGAATGGGACTTTACTACTGCGGCCATGGAGGGAAGCTCCTTCTACAAGTTGCCAAAGGTTCTGCAATGGTTCTCGGGCAACATCGGTTTCCATCACGTGCATCACCTGAACCCAATGATCCCGAACTACAATTTGGAAAGGTGCCATTGTTCCGACCCGTACTTCGAGAAGGTGCCGCCAATGAATATCATGACTAGCTTGAAGACCATCAACTACCGCCTCTGGGACGAGGACAACGGCAAGATGATCGGATTCCGGCAACTCAAGAGGCAACTCGCCCGCAAGGAGCTGGACCAAGCCGCTTAGATTCTCCTCAGCATCAACAGGCGGAATTCCATCGCCTGCTCGCCTGGAATTTCAGTAGCCTGCAGCTTTAGTTCCCCCTTGCCCGCGGATAGCTTGATCGCCCCCATTTTCATCGGCTTGAAATCCCTGACGTAGGACTCCACCCGGGGGGACCGGTCTTCCTTCATTCCTCTAAGTGGAGGATCGTGCGGTTCGGCCAACTTCACTCGGAGTTCCTTCCCGCGAAAGGAAAGTACGATCTCCGAACCCACGTCCTTGCGGGGGCAGGCATACCAAAGCTCGACCTCATAGGTTCCGGTCTTCCCTACCTCGACGTCCCAAGTCAGGTAGTCCTCTTTCTTGGTCCAGTTGGTGAAGTAGCTGCAATTGGGAAACCTGTTCGATCTCTTGATCCCTCCATGGGGAATTCCGTCACGGGCCGGGACCTGAGTCCAGGAAACGCCCGGATGCCCGATTACGAAAGGCCTCTCGTCCTTTCCCAACTCGGGCAGAACCTTCTCATTGAAGGTCGCGACGGCCTTCTTCAGCTTGCGGGAGACCTCGGTGAAATCGGCCGTAACGTCCACCCGTTGCCCCGGATCCTTGGCCATGTCGAACAAGCGCCCCCTGAAGTCCAGCCTGAAGCCCTGGTTTCTGGCGCCCGTCCTCCCCTTCCAGTGCGAAATGAGAGTTCTCGGCTTCCAGTCCGCATCCTTGCCCGCAAGCAAGGGCTTGAGGCTCCGCCCGTCGAGGGGTTTCGAAACCTCGTAGGGAATTCCGGCAAGGTCGGCCAAGGTCGGGAGAAGATCGAGCACGGAGGAAATCTTCATGACCTTCGTTCCCGCCCGAATGCCTTTGGGCCAACGGACCAGCAGGGGTGAACGGGTGCCTCCCTCCTCCGTCGAGCCCTTCCGTCCCTCCATATCCCCGTTCCAGCGGTGACCGTTCGGGCCGTTATCGTGGAAGAAGACCACAATGGTGTCGCCGGTCACCTTCAGGTCGTCCAGTTTCGCGAGCACGCGGCCGACGTTCCAGTCGATGTTCTCGCACATGGCGAGGGCAGCCAGCAAATGCAGCCTTTGCTCCTTCTCCGGCTTGCGGTTGCGCATCAGGTCCTCGAGCTTCTTGTCCTTGAACTTGTTCCACCAGCGGTCCGGAACCTGCATCGGGCTGTGTGGGGTGTTGTAGGGAACGTACGCGAAGAAAGGCTTCCTTTGCTTTACGGAACGCTCCATGAAGCCCATGGCGTCGATGGTGAAATCGTCCACGCAGAAACCCTTTCCGCGCACGGGCTTCCCATTGCGCTCGAGCAAGGGATCGAAGTAATGCCCCCAGTGCCCCGAGCAGAAACCGTAGAAATAGTCGCACCCGCGCCCGAGGGGATGCTAGGGCTACTGCATCCCGTTGTGCCACTTGCCGAAAGCCCCTGTAGCGTAGCCGGCCTTGCGGAAAAGATCGGCTATGGTGGTCTCGTCCAAGTCCATGCGCTCGCCCCCTGCGGAGGTACTGTAGACCCCGCTCCTGACGTGATGGCGACCGGTAAGGAACTCGGCCCGGGTGGGCGAGCACACCGGGCAGACGAAGAAGCGCTCGAAGGACGCCCCATCCCTGGCCAGGGAATCGAGATTCGGCGTGGAAAGGTTGGTGTTCCCGTTCATGCTCAGGTCCCCCCAGCCCTGGTCGTCCGTGAGGAAGACCACGACGTTGGGCTGAGCCCGCAAACCGCTCGAAACAAGGAACAGGAAAACGGGAAGAAGAAACCTCATGGCCTTCAGTCCAGGGTCTTGATCACCGCGTAATAACATCCAAGCTCACCCTCCGGAACCGAGAAGAAGGGAGCAAGACGGTGCTTCCCCTGAGTCAGCTTGGTCTCGAAAACGATGGATTTCGCCCCTTTGCCGACCGGCTTGGATTGGAGGTCCTTGCCGTTGAGCCGAAGGGTGGCGGTCTTAGCCCCGATGACCTGTCCGACCTGAGCCCGGAAGGCCTTGCTCGCTCCCGGGACGTCCTTGCCGGGGACAAGCTCCTCGTTGATCGCCTTGCCCGACTCCGCCGGCCAGCGCAGGACCTCGATCCGGTACTTGCCCGTCTTGAGGACCTTGAGAGCCCAGTGCCCCTGGTGCTTCATCCCCTTGGCATTGCGTCGGATCGGGTTCCTGCTGCGGATGTGCGCCTGATTCCAGGGCGTTCCCGCCTCCTGAATCCAGTCGTGGCTGGTCAGGCTGACCACCGGATGATCCTCGTGCCCGACGTGCAATTCGGTGGTCTCGGCGAAGGTCGGCTCCAGTTCGGCCCACCACTTGTCGTAGAAGGCGCGCATTTTCGCCACCTGCTTGGGATTCTCCTTCGCAAGGTTTTTCTCTTGGCCGGGATCCTTCTCGATATCATACAGCTCCTGCCCGTTGACCAGCCTCCAGCGCTGGCTCATGACCGAGGACTTACGCCACTTGATCGGGTCGCGTACCCTCTGGGAATCGGTGACCATGAAGCGTTCCGGCCACTTCGCCTTCGATCCGGGCTTGAGCAAAGCCTTAATCGAGGTTCCGTCGAATTTGTAGCCCTTTGGCTTTTTCGAACCGGTAAGCTCAAGTAGCGTGGGCGCCACGTCCACGGCATGGCACAGCGTATCCACGACGTGCTTCCTGTCCATCCCGCCCCCGGGCCAATGAAGGAAGAAAGGCACCCGGTGTCCGCCGTCGTATTCGCTCCCCTTTTGCCCGCGCATCCCGGCGTTGAAGATCTGCCTTCCGCTCGCCGTGCCGTTGTCCGTGGTGAAGATGAAGATGGTGTCGTCGTGTACGCCCAGCTTCTTGAGCAGGGCCCGGGTCTTGCCGACGTTGTCGTCGATGTTGGTGATCATCCCGAAGAAGGAGGCGATCCTGCCCGACTGCCCTTTGTACATGTCGAGGTATTTCTGGGGGCAATGAAAGGGGCCGTGGGGAGCGTTTGTGCAGATATAGGCGAAGAAGGGCTTCTTGGCCTTGGCGTTGCGGGTAATGAACTTGTTGGCCTCATCGAAGAAGACGTCCGTGCAAAAGCCCTTGGCCTGGACGATCTTGCCGTTATGAAAATAGCCTCCGTCGAAGTAGGCGTTGTCCCACACGTCGGGGGTCTGCCCCACTCCCCCGCCACCATGGCGATAGACTTCCTTGAAGCCACGGTCCTCCGGGCGGTAGGGGTAATTGTCCCCCATATGCCATTTTCCGAACATGCCCGTTTCGTACCCGTTGTCCTGGAGCATCTGGCCGAGGGTGCCTTCGTTGGCCCGCAGCATCGAGCGGCCCATAATGGTGTGCCAAACCCCCGTCCGGTTGGTCCAGTGACCGGAGATCAGGGCGGCCCGCGTCGGGGAACAGGTCGGCGCGACGTGATAGTCGTCCAGCCAGACCGACTCGTTGGCCAGCTTGTCGGTGTGCGGAGTCTTGATGACCGGGTTGCCCGTGCAGCCAAGGTCTCCGTAACCCTGGTCGTCGGTAATGACCAGAACGACGTTCGGCTTGGCGCCGCATAGGGCGAAGTGAAGGATAAGCAGAGAAAAGATTCCAGGAATGGATTTGTTCATAAGGTAGCTAGGATTGAAGTAAGCCCGTAAACCTAATGCGCCCGAAGTCTTCTTGACCACCCCGAAATGATTAATTTTATGCATTTCGCAACCCCTCTTGCGCTTGCCCCGCCCAGCTTTAACCGATAAACAATTCCTATGAAAACCAACTCCACCTTCTTTGTCGCGCTCGCTCTTTTCCTCGGATCCTGCGGGGGCGACCACGACCACCACGGCCATTCCGACGTACACGTCCACACCGCGCCCAATGGCGGCAAGCTCGTCGAGCTCGGGGAGCATGGCTCCGGCCATAACTTGGAACTCTTCCTCCATGAGGACGGTTTTCTCCAAGTTTTCATCCTGGATGCCCACGCCGAGAATGCCGTCCGCATCGCTCAGTCGACCATTGAGGTCGTGACGACCGATACAAACGGCTCCGGCAAAATCTTCGTCTGCGACGCGATCCCCGACCCCGCATCCGGTGAAACGGTCGGGGATACCTCTGTTTTTACCTCCCGGGAAAGGGTCTCCGGCGACCTACCCCTGAAGGCCACCATCCCCAGCCTCGGGGTTCTCGGCAAAACCTACGAGCAGATCAGCTTCGAGTTCTCGGGCAACGCCGCGGCCCACCACGATGACCATTGACGAAAAGCGCGACCAACTGATCGAGGAGCTCATGCCCTTCGAGGATCCTTTCGAGCGCTTTGCCTACGTCATCGACCGAGCCAAGGGACTGGATCCTCTTCCCGAGGACTACAAGATCGATACCTTCCTGATCAAGGGATGCATCTCCCAGCTCTGGGTCTTTCCATCCTTCAACGAAGGCAAGTGCCGCTTTCAGGCCGATTCAGATGCCTCCATCACCAAGGGTACCGCCAGCCTGCTTTGCGAGCTCTACAGCGACGAGACTCCCGAGGAAGTCATTCGCCTCGAGCCGGATTTCCTGAGTGAAGTCGGCATCACGCAGCATCTCTCCCCCAACCGCCGCAACGGGCTCACCGGAGTCCGGGAAAAGATCAAGGCCTACGCCCAGATGCAACTGGAGCGGACCGAGTGATCCCACAGGCTGTGGAAAGAATGCTCGGAAGTTCATGAAGAAATTCGGACTGGCGATCCTCACCTTTGTGGGTTTGTGCGGTTTGCTTAAGGCCGACGAGTCCGGCAAGCACTTGTTCATTCTCTCCGGCCAGTCCAACATGGCCCGCTTCAAGCCGGCGTTATGGTTTACCCCGGGAATCAGCGAGGCATTGGGCGCCGACAACGTCATCGTGAGTTTTCATGCCAAGGGTGGACAATCGATTTCCAAATGGTACAAGGAATGGAAAAGCCGAAAAGGAGAGACCGACCCGGGCGCAGGGAAGATATACGATGCCATGATGGATGCCACTAAAGCCAAGATTGAGGGCGAAAAGATCCGCACGGCGACCTTCATATGGATGCAGGGAGAAGCCGATTCCAAAGCCCAAAACAGCGACGTCTATCTCGCCAGCCTCAACGGCTTGAAAAAGCAACTGGAACAAGACCTGATGCGCGCCGACCTCAACTTCATAATCGGCAGGATCAGCGACAGTGGCTTCTACAGGAGACGGGACAAGAAAAGGGTCGAAAACCCGCATTGGGAAGGAATTCGCAAGGCCCAGCAAGCCTTTGCCGATGCTTCGCAACGAGCGGTATGGATCGATACCGATGATCTCAACGGAGAAAAGAACGCGCTTCATTTGACCAAGCCGGAGGGCTACGAAACCTTGGGAAAACGCTATGTTGAAGCGGCGGTCGAATTGGTGAAAGCGAAATGAGAGCAAACATACGACATTCAGAAGCGAAGAGTATGCTAATCGCTGTGGCGTGCTTAACGCTGTTGGTGACAGCCGCTGTTGCGGAAGAGGGCCTTGTGAACCATTGGAAGTTCGATGGAGACTACAAGGATTCCGTGGGCAAGAAGCACGCCTGGGCCATCCACACGGACGTCAAAGGTCCGCCAACCTGGGAGACCGGCCGGATCGGACAAGCCGTGACCTTGGGTGACCCCGTACTTATACCGTATCCCAAGATCAGTGGACCTGGCCTTCTGACGAACGCGGAATGCCCTAACACGAATGCATTTACGGTATCATGGTGGTGGCGGCCTGACGTTCTGGATGGTGGCGTTGGGGGTGTCAACGGAGCCAGGTGGTCGGGACGGATGGGAACTCACCACGACGACGTACGCTGGAACGGATGGTATTTCCACAGCTCTCAAGCAGGAGCGGTATACTGTGGCGTAACTACGGCAAAGCGCTTCACGCCCAAGGATATCCCCGCCGGCACTGTGGTTCAAGGCGTCTGGCAGATGCTGACCTTTACTTTTGATAAAGGCACGGGCAGGTTTTATAAAAACGGGGCGTTAATCGCGACCAAGGCGGGGATGCCGGACCCCATACGTTGGCGCGGGTTTCATATGACGCATTGGTTCAACGGCGGCCTGGATGACGTCCGTCTGTACGATCGCGCTTTGAGCGATGCAGAAGTCGCCAAGCTCTACAAGTCGGCGGGCGGCAAGGCTCCAACCAAGCGCGTTCGCGAACTGCCTAAATGATACTATTCGTTCCATGACAATACTGCCCATCCTCGTCTTTTCCGCTCTGACTGTTTGCGTCATGCAAGTTCAAGCCCAGTCGGGGGTTCATGAGGGCCAGTACCAAAAGAACCTCACTTACAAGGGACCCGTCACGGGGGATGAGATCATCTACACATTGTACCTTCCCCCGGGGCACGCTAAGGACAAGGGGCCTTATCCGCTCATTGTTTTTCTCCATGGGGCAGGAGGGGGCAACGCTTCGTCCCAGGTCATGCAGAGTTACGAAGCCGCCCGCAAGGCGGGCAAAATTGGAAACTTCGCCGTCGTCTTTCCGGAAAAATACGGGGGCACGGTCTGGCGGGACGGGGCCAAGGACAAGCGACCGGAAACCAACGTCCTCAAGGAACTCCTTCCTTATCTTGAGAAGGAACACGCTCTTACCCGGGATCGTGGCGCCCGAACCATCATGGGTTTTTCCATGGGGGCGGCCGGTTCGATCTATTGGGGGGCCAAGCACCTCGACGTCTTCTCGACGGCAGTGGCTCTGGACGCGGGAGGGGGCACCAGTTTCACCGACCCCCAGGCCCGCAATTACGTGCCTGAATACGGAAAGAAAACCAAGGCCATCCAGAAATCTCTGAAGTTGCGACTGGTGCAGGGGGGACTCAACACCAGGAAGTTTCGGGATTCCCTCGACCAGCTGAAGATTTCCTACGACTACTTTCAATTGCCCAATGATATCTCGGCTTACCCGGCCGGCTCCTGTTGTTTGAACAAGAAAGACCCCACTAGAAAATTTCTTCATAACCCGATTTGCATGACCGAAAACGCCTGGGGAGTGGCCACCTGGGCTTTCATCGAGAAGAATACGCAAAGAGGGAAGAAGTAGCGGCACCAAAGACAACCCCCTGATAAGCGCAAAACATTCATGAAACGAATGGTAAGAACAAAACGGCTGCTTTTATTGGGAATGATGGTGGGTCTGGCGGCCAATGCGTTCGCGCAACCACCGCATGCATATTACTCGGACATTGTGTTGTCGACAAAAGGTACTCCTGTTCCAGGGGCATCAGTGCTTGTTTATGAAGCAGGAACCAAAGTGAAAGGAAAATTATTCAAGGGCGAAAGCGCGGGCACAACGAAATTTGCGTCCTTCCTTGACTTGACCTCGGCGAACCAAGACGTGTCCTCGACCGGATGGAACCTGTCTGGCCAGCAGGCGTTTGACGACAAGCCAGGGACGCGGTGGTCGTCTGCAGCAGGCGTTTTGCCTCCCTTCGCGCAGCCCTCCAGCAGACACCAATGGATTTGGGTCGATTGCGGAGCGGACGTCCCGTTGCGATCCGTTTGGGTCGACTTCCAGAATTCCGCCGCAGTTGACTACACCGTACGGTTGCTGACGGAGGCCCAAGCCATGGCCATGGGTTTGAAGAAGAACGGCAAGGCCGGAGGCGGTCCGGAAAAATGGAAGACCATTGCGACGGGTAAAGGTCTGCCTGGCGGTGTAAAAAGTCCGAACCGAAAATTCTACGGAGTCGCTGACAAGTGGGACTTTGTAAACCGGACGGCGGTCATTCCTGACAATGCGAAGGGTACTGCAAAAATCCATGTTTCCAATCCAGTCGGACGTTACGTCATGGTCGACGTGACGAGGTCGTCTGATACCGCCTATGGAAATGTTTCGATATGGGACGTCACCGTGGAAACTGAAGCGGGCGCGACCGAGGTGCCTGTAAAGAGTGTGGTTTATGCAACGACCACGGACGACTTCATCGAACGGCCTAATCCCATAACTACCGATGCGAACGGCAAATTCCGTTTCTACGTTGCCAATGGAGACTACGATATTCATGTGTCCCACCCCTCTGTCAATTATTCCTTAACCGGTGTCACCCTGATTAATCCCAACTCTCCGCATAGCATTCGATCGTCTTCAAATGCGCCTCCGCTTACTCTCGTCGAGAGAGGGGAGAAAACGAGTGGTGGGAACAACGCATTGTCACTTGGTCGGCCGGGATCCACGGATGCCAATAATCCCCCAACGCCATACCGGATCATCGTCAACAAGGGTAAACAGGGTTGGGCGCAGACGTTAAACGCCGATTGGGATGAAACAACCAACACGTGGAAAAAACGGACCATCAAAAATCAATCTTACGTGTTTCGAATCAACGGAGAGGATCATTCCCTCGAGTATGGAAACGACTCTTTTACTACCCTTACGTCGCCTGTCATGGAAACCCTGTTCCGTGTGTCCGCGGACGGAGAGATGTCAGCCAAAGCTTTTAATGGGGGGTACGAAGGACTCGCAATGGAAGTAAAGAATAACACTGGAGGAAATCTAAAGGTTGGGAATGTGGTCGTACTGGATCCTTCCGATCCTTTCGGGGTAATCAAGCCGCGCAAGTTTGCCGATGAGAATCCCGCGGTGGTTTATAAAAAGGACGGTTCCCGCGTATTCGTTATGATTTCGGGGAGAATGGCTCCCAGCACGGCAGGGGCTGTAAGCATAGGTGATTTACTTGTCACCCAGGGAGCGGGCTCGCTGGAGGCGGTTGCCGCTCCCGCGGGAGTCGATCCTCGGGCAGTCATAGGGACGGTAAGCACCACTTCACGCCTTACCATTATACCTTAGCAGGGAGCATTTTCAAT
>Ga0160422_10000297_pt1 | contig 29667 bp, 19 predicted proteins | sample Fk160mmetaG_FD_108192 | JGI IMG/M metagenome (GOLD analysis project Ga0160422, IMG submission 108192) | Marine microbial communities from the Central Pacific Ocean - Fk160115 60m metaG | ecosystem: Environmental > Aquatic > Marine > Oceanic > Photic zone | place: The Central Pacific Ocean...
CGAGGCTGCTTTCAAAAGTTCCGGGAATCCAAATTCCCAAAGGAGAGGATCCGATTATCCAAGGGGTGACCGACGACTCCAGAAAAGTTGGTGCCGGTTGGTTGTTCGTTGCTCGTCGGGGCCAGAATGTCGATGGGCATCAGTACATCCCCAGTGTCTTGGCGGCGGGCGCTTCGGCTTTGGTGGTCGAAGAAGCCGTGGAGACGCGAAAAGGGGTGGTCACCATCTTGGCCGAAGATGCTTCGGTCGCGTTGGCCCATCTGTGTGAAGCTTGGTGCGAGCACCCCACTCGAGAATTGGATTTGGTTGGCGTTACTGGCACAAATGGTAAGACCACGGTCACTTGGTTGATTCATCAACTGGTCAGACATGGTGGAATTGAATCGGGATTGGTGGGGACCGTCGGCATTCAGACGGGACGATTGCCCGCCATTCAGCCTGCAACAATGACCACCCCACCCGCTCCAGAGTTGAGTGCATTGTTGGCCGACATGGTGGACGCCAAGTGCAAAGCATGTTTGATGGAAGTCTCTTCTCATGCTTTGGATCAACGCCGAGTTGATGCGTTGCAATTTTCAGTCGCAATTTTCACCAACCTGACAGGTGACCACTTGGACTACCACCAAGACATGGCAAATTACGCTGCGGCCAAATCCCGGTTGTTCGAACTGTTGACTGAGAAGGGCACAGCCATTGTCAATATCGATGACCAAGCCGCCGACATCATGATTGCCGCCGCAAGGACCAACCATTTGATTCGGATTACCACTCAATCTGCATCTGGTGCTGATCTGTCCGCCGAGGTGCGCTCTGAACATTCAGACGGGACCGAAATAGCGATCACCGGTCTTGGATTTGATGGAGCAGTCGTGACCATTCCCCTTCCCGGCCGGCACAACGTGCAAAACGTGTTGTGCAGTGTGGCGGCGGCACGGGCCCTTGGGCTCACCGCAGATCAGATTTTGCCAGCGTTGAACGTTCTTCGAGCACCACCCGGTCGTCTGGAGCCTGTGGAAGACCCAGCCGATGAAGTAAAAGTTTTCGTGGACTACGCCCACACGGATGATGCCTTGTGTCAGGTGCTTTCCGCCATGCGTCCTGCCGTTCCCGACGGCGCTGCATTGCATGTTTTGTTCGGATGCGGCGGCGACCGTGACCGTTCGAAGCGTCCACGCATGGCCCAAGTGGCAGCGACTCTGGCAGACCGGGTGATGGTGACCAGCGACAATCCCCGAACGGAAGACCCGGAAGCCATCATTCAAGATATTTTGACCGGGATCCCAGAATCCTCCCTGGCTCAGGTTGATCACGAGGTTGAGCGTGGTCGGGCCATACGCCGTGCGGTTGCAATTATGAAGCGGGATGACGTCTTGATTGTCGCGGGCAAAGGTCACGAGGATTACCAAATATTGGGCACCCACCGCATTGCGTTTGACGATCGCAGTCATGTCGCCGAAGCCCTGCGCTACCGGTCTGGGGAAGGTGATTGATGTGTTAAATGGTGCATTGGCTGCTGAGGTGACAGGGGGTTCTTGGATTGGTGCCGCACCTGAATTTTCTTCTTTGTCAACCGACACCCGTGAAATCAAATCTGGCCAGTGGTTTTTGGCTTTGAAGGGCCAGCGATTTGATGCCCATGATCACGTCGAGCAGGCAATTGCATTGGGGTCGAATGCAGTTGTCGTGGCCCAAGCTGCCCAACGTGCATGTCCCCAGTTGGTGGTTTCTGACACCAGAGTCGCTTTGGGTCAACTGGCCGCCGCCCACCGGGCTGGATGGTCTGGTTTTTCCACGGCCGTCACTGGCTCATGCGGAAAGACCACCACCAAACGTCTGTTGGCTGCCGGATTGCGCCGGGGTGGGTTGGGCGTAGAAAGTGCCAAAAGCTTCAACAACGACATCGGAGTGCCGCGAACTTTGTTGGACTTGACCCGGGAACATTGCTGGCTCTCTGCTGAAATTGGGATGAGCGCTCCCGGCGAAATTGCGCCTCTAGCGCGGATGGTGGCCCCGGATGCTGCCATCCTGACAATGGTGGGCCAAGCCCATGCGGGTGCTTTTGATTCACTCGATGGAGTGCGGGAAGAAAAGCTTGAACTCCTCCGCGCGCTGAACCCGGGAGGTTTGGCGGTGCTGCCCGAAGGGCTGGTGGCTGACCTCCCAACAGGTGTTCGGATGATTCGCTTCGGTTCTGCTGGCGATGTGGTTTGGGAGGCTGGTTCGTGGAATGACCGGCGGCGCACTGGCATGATCGATGGTCACCCTTGCCGGTTGCGGTTGGCAGGCAGGCACGATGTCGGCAATGCCGCTGCCGCCTATGCGGTGCTTCGTGACTTTGGGATCTCTGCGAAAGACGCGATTGAAGCCATGGAGTCCGTGGCCCCAGAAGCCATGCGTTTGACGCCACGTCAGTGCGGTCTGGCGGTGGTGTGGAACGATGCGTACAACGCCAACCCTGAGTCCATACGGGCCGCTATGGCGGCGTTTTCCGATCTTGCAGAACCTGCCAAACCCAAGGTGTTGGTGCTGGGAGAAGTTCTGGAATTGGGGCACTGGTCGGAACACGCCCATCAAGAGTTGGGTGAAAGCATCGCGCGCTCCCATGCCGTTGATCCTTTTCAAGAAATCTTTCTGGTGGGCGATGCTTTTTCGCCAGCAGCTGAGCGTCTGCGGGCTGATGGTTTCCCGGTGACGCATGCGAAAGATGCGATGTGCCTTCAAGAGCAGTTCCGATCGCTGTTGATGCAGCCAGTGGTGGTCTTGATGAAGGGTTCGCGTGCTACAGGCCTCGAACGACTTCTTCCTTCGGCTGGAGAGGAACCCCTTCCGGGGTCGATGGGGTAAACAGCACATGTTGTTCCTCCTGTCACTCAAATGCATTGACGCTACCGATTGGTGGTTCTACGGCTTGATTCGCTTGATGCAACGCACCGAATTCCGGGTCGCGTTGTCTGTTCTGGTTGGTTTTGCCTCGGTACTTTTGGCCGCCCCTTCGGTGATTGCTTGGTTGCGAGCCAAAAAGATCGGAGACTTGGCTCAATCCAACCACCGTGATCTTGATGAATTGACCCAAGAAAAATCGGGCACGCCCACCATGGGTGGAATCTTGATTGTCGGTGCATTGATGCTCTCGGTTTTGCTCTTTGCTGATTTGCGTGAAGGCTTGGTTCATTTCGCCATGGCTACGACTCTTTTCTTGGCTCTTCTTGGTGGCTTTGATGATTGGTTGAAGCTGACCGCAGGAAAGCGGGAGGGCTCTAGGGACGGTTTGCGGGTGTGGGAAAAACTCCTCTTCCAAGTGGGGCTTTCGGTCTTGATGGGTATTTTTCTCCACCGACATTTTGAAAGCGGCGCGACTGCATTGGTGGGTATGGAGGGGAGTTTTCCTCAACCGACCGCATTGGTATTAAATGTCCCTTTCCTCAGGACCTGGATTCCCGGATCCAGCATTTTGTCAGAGTCTGTGATCTTGCTTCCGCAGATCGCTTTTGCTTTGTTGGCCGTCATGATGGTGGCTGGGACCAGCAATGCAGTGAACCTCACTGACGGGATGGATGGTCTCGCGCCAGGACTGACTGTGGTGGTCAGTATCGCCATGATGCTGCCCTGCTGGATTGCCGGGCAAGTTGATTTGTCTCAGGAGCTGCTGCTGCCATATGTTCAAGGTGCAGAAGAGCTCCTCGTTCCGTTGGGCGGATTGTTGGGCGCGACTTTGGGCTTTCTGTGGTTTAACGTCAATCCGGCTCGGGTTTTCATGGGAGATACGGGGGCTCTGGCGATCGGGGGGTTGCTGGGATTCGTTGCTCTGGCCATTCGTCAGGAACTGTTGTTCGTGCTCATCGCAGGGGTGTTCTTCTTGAACATGGCCAGTGTGATTCTTCAAGTGGGATCATTTCGACTGCGAAAGGGACGACGCATCTTCCGTTGTGCTCCCGTTCATCATCATTTCCGTTTGGGCGGATGGAGTGAAGTTCAAGTGGTGACGCGATTCTGGATTGTGGGTGTTGTTCTGGCCACGGTGGCTTTGGTCACGCTGCGTATTCGCTAGTCGAACAAACTGCTTGACAATTCTGCTCCAACCGGCGACAACGTGGTGTAGCCGCCGCGTCGCAGTCGTAGGACGGCTTGAGTCAAATCTTTGGGAGGGGAGGCGGAAAAAGCCATGGGCTCCCCGCTGATGGGGTGGTGGATTCGAAGATGAGTCGCGTGCAACGCTTGACGATCGACCGCTGGCTTGGCGAGATCCAAATCATCGAGCCCAGGACCAAGTGCGGACGGGGGACTTCTTTTTCCACCGTAGAGATCGTCTCCCAGCAGGGGGTGTCCCCGGTGGGAGAGATGGACTCGGATTTGATGGGTGCGACCCGTCTTTAGTTCCACTTCCACCAAGGCGTGATCCTTGTATTGCTCGAGAGTGCGATAGATCGAGATTGCGGGTTTGCCCAATTCGTCGTGCCGAACCGCTTGCAGGAGACGCTGTCGTGGGTGAGGTCCGAGTGGGGTGTCGATCAATTCTGCTGCGGGTTCTGGAACTCCATGAACGATCGCGAGGTAGCGTTTGCCCACAGTTCGTTCTTCAAACTGCTTGACCAGTCTCCAATGGGCGGTCTCATTTTTGGCTGCCACCATCACTCCACTTGTGTGACGGTCCAATCGATGCACAATACCGGGTCGAGCGTGAGCTTGACCCACTGATGAGAGTTCACCGCCGCTTCGGTTTTGGAAATGCCACGCCAAGGCGTTGACCAAAGTGCCAGATTGGTGGCCTTTGGCAGGATGCACCAAAAGCCCGGCCGGCTTATTGAGCACGATGATGTACTCATCTTCGAACAGCACTTCAAAATCATGTTCTTCGGCAGGGATGTCAGTGCTTGGTGGGGCAGGAAGGAATACCGCCAAGTGATCACCTTGTCGTAGCTTTGTGGAAGGTTTTGGAGCGCGGTCGTTGACCAGAACCGCACCGTCTCGGATCAGCTGCTGCAAACCGGTGCGTGACAGGAATGGAATCCGGTCGGTCAGATAGCGGTCCAGCCGTTTCTCAAGGTCACGCCGTAACTTGAAATGCACCACCACGGGTTCGCCATCATGGGCAGCCGCGTGCAAGGCTTGGAGTTGTTGCAAATCAATGGACCCGCCGCCGCCAAGGATCTCGGCCGTTTGCTCAAAGAGCTCTGGTTCTTCTGCGTTCACTCGTCCCCGAGGATTTCTGTCAACACCGGATCCAGCTCGGTCGGGTTGGATTGAGAAGTTGCTCGGGTCCGAAGGTCTGACACCTCGGCCGCAGTGGGGAGGGTGCGAGGTGTATCAAGCCCGGCCAAGGTTTCACGGGCGGTGCGGAACCTCGCAGCAAATGGTGGAATGGATTCGGCGGTCGACTCTGCTTGTTCGTAAAAGCGGGCCGCGACCTCAAGGTCTCCTCGGCATTCGGCGACGGCCGCCAGCCCAGCCAAGGCGGTGGCGCGCTGAATCATGGGATCTGGAAGAAGGCCCGCGGAGGCTTCTGCTGCTTTGAAGGCTGCTTCCGCGTTCAACAGCGTGGCTTCTCGAGCTTCGTCACTGAGGGTTTCCGTAGAGTCGGCTTCGGCATTGACGGGACGGTTGCGACGAACCGCTTGCAAGTGCAAGTTGCCCGCTTGCAGGCGAGCCTGAACCGAAAGGTGGGGCAGTGTGACTTCCTTTTCACTGGCAAGTTCCAGCAAGGAATCGGGGTTGGAGGCGGCACGGAACTCACGCCAAGCATCGATCGTGCTGGCCTGTTGGCTGGCTTGGTTTTGGAAGTACCAGATGTACCCTCCGGCCGCGGCGGCAAAGGCCAAGACGTAGACCGGAAAGCTGGTCTTCAGCCAATGAACGAAATCTTCGTTGACGTTTGAATCTTCCTCGGTGGCGGTCTCGATTTGATTGAGACGGGCGTCCAACTCTGGTGACTCTTCAGGGGGATTCGAGGGGTCATTTCGTTCTTCGGTCATGGGTTGCTCCGAACGAAATATTCTAGCGGAAGACAAATCAAATCGGATGTGAGAATCAATGGATCTCTCGGAGTCCTTGTTCCAGTACCTTCAGGGTTGATCGCAGGCCCGAAAAGCCCCCTTCGGTTCGTGACCATGCGGGTGCAGTTGCAGCCAGGAGGGTTCGCCGAATCGCGGCCAGACGTCCGTCTTCAGCCCTCACTGGCAATCCCATTTGGCGTCGGTAGCCGGCCATCATGTCGACCGGATCCGTGGTCGAGAGAAGTTCTGGCCGTTGCCAGAGTGGACGTTCCAATGCAATTGCGTCCTCGACCCAGTGTCCGGCCCGCACTTGGGCAAAATCGATCAAACGGACTCCATCTTGTTTGGTCCTGAGGATGTTTCCCAAATGGGCATCACCGTGCACCCAACCTTTAATGGGCCGGTATCGCCATGTTGCAATTGCCTCGTCGTGGTACTTGGCCAGAGCATCAAGGGCATCTCGCCACGACACTGCCAGATCTTCGGGAAGGGCTTGCAGGGACTTTCTGGTTTGCTCAATCTGCTTCAGCCATCCGGCTGGAGCCGGTCGTTGTTGTACCGCGAATGGTCGGCTGGCTTTTTGAAAACGAGCGAAGGCTTCGCACGCCTGATCGACCGCGTGGACGTCTGGAGCTTGATGCAATGGGTTTCCTTGGATTCGTTCCATCACAATCCAAGCAAAATCGACGCTACCGATGGTGTCGCCAACCGCAAACAACTCAGGGGCAAGATCGGGGTCATGTGACTCTCGAATTCTCCGGTGCCACCGTCGCTCCTTAGCTTTCACGGGCAGCTTTACCATGCCATCGCGTTGACTCTCGACACATTTCACCCAAGCGGTTGCGGCGCCGCCGTGTTGCCAGACCGTTCGAAAGGGCACCAGGTCCGTGAACTGTTCTTGGTGCTCGGTGGCCCAAAGATCCAAGAGATTTCGTGACAGTGAGGAGACACCCACATTGACAGTCTGCGAAGGATTGAGCTGACCTGCAAGTTGGAATACCAGATGATTCTTCTCTGGGATACGATGATCCGTGTGCTTCCTCCCGTTACCACCTTTGTTACGGATCTCGATGGAACCCTCTTGGTTGGGAACGACCCCTGTCCGGATGGGGTCAAGGCTTTGGAGCAACTGGTCGATTGTGGCATTGAAGTCATCGTTGCCACGGGTCGGGCTTTTTCAGAGTGCTCTTTTGTGCTTGAGACGTTGCCATTTGTTGAACGGATCATCAGCGCGGGAGGCGCATATGCCACCGATCGCCATGGCCGTGCTTTGTACAAATCGCTGATGGTCCCAGAAGTGTCCGAGCAAGTCAGCCGCACTTTGGTTGCGGACGGTCAGGCTTCAATTTTGCTCAAAGATCCTGCTTGTGGGCTCGATTACGTCGTGCAAGGTGATGCACCTCTTGACCCTGCAACTTCATGGTGGTTTCGTATCCATGACATTCGCATGCACCATGGAGCTGATCCCCATCCTGGATCGACCCTGCGAGCCGGAGCGGTTGGTCCAGCTTCGGATATGGCCCGAAGTGCCGATGTGATACGGGGCGTGATGGGATCCCAAGTGCATGTGCAACACTGGGGGGCCCTGACCGAAGCGAACGCGGTGGTTGACCGACCTCATCTTTTGGAGATTTTTGCTCCCGACACCGACAAGTGGACCGCCATGCTGGCACTGGGGGTGAATCCAGACCAAACCGCAACCGTGGGGGATGGCCACAACGACTTGCGAATGCTTTCGTGTGCTGCTTGGTCCTTTGCCCCAGAAGACGGAGATTCGGAAGCAAAAGCACGGGCAAAGTATTTGGTCTCGGATCACCGATCTGGAGCCGTAGCGCAAGCGGTTGCTCGTTTGCTTGAGGGAACGCCATCATGAGTGGTGAACCACTGGCCCAGTGGCAAGGTCGTCACGTATTGGGGTTCCAAGATTGCATTTTAAAAGGCATTCTTGAAGCAGATGCCAAGGTGCAAAAGATATACGTTATCGAAGACCGACCTTTCGGTCAGTTGGCCCGGGTGCTGGCTCGACCTGGGGTCCAAATCGAACTCAACCGTCATGGGGTCATACCCATTCGAGGGGGATCGCTTGGATCGCACCTGGATCGAGCAGCCGCCGACGCCAAATTTGGAAGGGGCGCGGTAGTGCCCCTTTCCCAAGCTGGATTTGCCGCCCAATTGCCCATACTTTCGGAAATTGCCGCACTGCGGGTACCGGCTCCGTTGGTGTTGCTGGTGGAAGATCGCCCTGGTCCGGGCCGTGTCCCGGTTCCCGGCCGCTCCTTTCGTGAACTCAACCTGTGCACCTTGATTCCAGGTGCCATGCAAGAATTGATTCCCACGATCACTTCGGCCATTGATGCCTCAGGACAACTCCAAAAGCCTGTGGGTGTGTTGATGCCGCCCTCAATTTGTCATGGTGGTGGTTTGATTCCGGTGGGGCCAAATCGTGAGCCTCACGATGCCCAAGGCATGTTGGCACGGGCCCGCCGCGAACCATTGTCCGGGGCGACCCCTGGTACGGCATCGGAAGTCTTTGCGGCGATGGAGTTGGATCGTTTGGAACACATTCCCACCGTGGGGGAAATGGCAGATGTAGGTCTCGTGGCGGCTGGGCAGTCGGTTTCTTCTCTCAGGATGGTGCTTGATCAAGAGGGCCGCCGTCATCGTGTGCCATTGCTTGCATTGCGCACATTGCTGCCCATCAATGAACCAGCGGTAGAACGAATTCTGGAGCGTTGCCGACGCGTGTTGGTTTTTGAACCCGGTGGTTCAGGATTGGAATGGCGGGTTCTCCAAGTGGCGGAGCGGATGCGACGAGCGGCACGTCGTCCGGCGGAGGTGGTTCCAGGTTTCCCTCTTGGTCCGACAGCGCCTGATACATCTCAGCCGTCCGCATTTGCCAAGGCCTTGCGTCGTCTTGATGGCATTGTTGTCAATACTCCAAAAGTCACCAGTCCCGAGCCTCCGCCCCGCGGTTCGACTGTGGGTATGGCTGGAGCAAAGATGGCCGTGCTGCGTGCCCTTCGGACCTTGCCCGATGGAGCCAAAATTGATGATGAGTCAGCAGAAATTTTTGTCACCGTCGGTGATGATTCATCTCGATTCTTAGAGCGACTTCGTGCCCACGGCGATCAACCAGCTTGCTTTATTGGCATTGATTTTGACGGGACTTTGCAAAGGATGATTCGGGCGGAACATGGGCACCTTTCCGTAGCGCGTCGCACCATGCAGGATCTCGATCGGTTGTCTTCAGATATTGCCTTGGCCGGGCGGGAGAGAACGCTATCTGTGGTGCTGCTCAGTGACGAAGATCCCCCACGTTGGGATGCAGAAGCTGCACGACGTCGATACCGAGATCTTGACCGACTGGGATATGCCACCCAACGTCGAATTTTTCTGCCACTTCGCAGCATCTCTGCTCTTGGTCAAGGTGCGGAGTCCCTTTCGGAGCGGCTCATCTCTTCTCGAGTTGAAACGGCCAGCCAATTTGAACAAGAGCCGCGAACCCCTGGAACAAAAATAGAGTTCCGGCCTTTGGTTCAATTGGTTCGAGTCCGTCGCAAGAACTCTCCTTCGTTTTCGCCGGGTGATCTTCCTGAACCTTCCCGACCAAGGCTGAGTGAGGCTTCGGTTTTCCGCGTGCATGTTGCTGGAACCCGAGGTCCGCGTGGCGGCTTGGTTTGCGAGGTCATGGCACGAGCGGCGGCGGCCGATGATTTGGCATTGCGTTGGGTCCACGAATCCACGGCCTGTGGTCCGGGTTGGCGGGCTTCCACGCAAATTGTCATCTCGACCGCCACCACCGAGGAAGGTTTGAGTCCAAGAATACCCGATGGAGAGGCTGATCTTTTGTTGGGCGTCGAAGGCGCAGAGGCGGCCCGAGGTGTCTTTGACAACATTGCTTCATCAGATCGCACTCGGGCCATCGTCAATGGCGGGGCTTTGCGTGGTGATGGTACGGATCGACCGTGGGGAGAATTGGTCCCTGCAGTTGAAGAACTCCTTGTCCGGCAAACGCAATTGACCTTGGTGGATCTGGCCACTCCGGCCCGCAAAATCTTTGGGACCGATCGTGCCATGGACATGATGGTGCTTGGATTTGCATACCAGCGTGGCGAGGTGCCCTTGCGAGGCATACCGCTTCAAAATGCGCTGCGTGAGGTTGAACGCGAGGGGTTCGGTCGTCTTGAAGAAGCATTTTTGTTCGGACGATCTATGGCATGCGGTGGCGGTGAAATGGAAACACCTGAAGCCTCCGCGCGGCGACACCGAATCAGACTCGAACGTGCTTTGGCCAAGGGCGGTGGTTGGGGGCAGCGGGTCCGAACAGACACCCAGCGGGTGAACACCGCCTTTCGGTGCACAGATACGTCCGACACTCCCCTTGCAGATTCCGCCCGTCTTCTTCTTTTGGTCTCGATCATTCGATCTCACGAGTGGGGCCGGCGGTCGGTCGCGAGGTCTTTTTCAGACATGTTGGTGTCTTTGGCTCCCATTTTGATCGAGCGTCCAGAACGGATTTCTGAAGTCATCAAAGTACTGGTTCGCTTTTTGCTGCCCGATGACTCCATTGCCTTGGCCACGCTTGGTGAATCATTGGAGCATCAGCTTCGGTTGCGTCAATTGCTCGATGTCCATTCCGCCCGTGGCGACTCGGTCGAGCGCCGATACCTCACCGAAGTGGTTGTACGTTCTGGCGACCGCCAATGGCGAGGTCGTTTGCGGACAGGTCCGGGTGCAGCTCGTACGCTTCGCGCGATGCGATTCTTGGCTCCAGAGTGGATTCGAGGCACGGTGGGCGACCGTGAAAGAAAAGTTCTCGTCCGAGAGCTGGCGTTGCGTCTTTGCCGGCGAGAACAAGTGGATGCCGATCTTTCTGCGTTTCGCATGCTCGCTGAAGTCGACGACCCACGAACACTCTCTCCGGGTTTGATTCGAGATTGGATCAGACCGAACGATTCGATTCGAGTTTAAGCTGCCCACAGGCCGCTGCAATATCTCGTCCTCGGCTTTTTCGAATGATCGCGTTGATGTTGCTTTGCTTCAAAATGCTTTGGAATCGAATCACGGCTTCATCGGTCGGCCGCTGATATGGCAGCTCTTCGACCTCATTCCATCGCAACAAGTTTACCGAACCTCGGAGGCGACGAACCACGTTAACCAAAGCACGGGCATGTTCAGGTTGGTCATTGACTCCAGCCAGCAGCACATACTCCAGAGTGATTTCTCGGCCGGTACGATCAAACCAGGCCGCACAGGCATCAAGAAGATCATCGATGGTGCTGTACGCCGCCCAGGGGATGAGTTCTCGTCGTAAGTCATCGGTTGGGGCGTGCAAGCTCAGGGCAAGTTTGACAGGTATTTCAAACTTCAAAAGCTTTCGAATCGCAGGTGGGAGTCCGACGGTAGAGATGGTCATCCGTCGCGCTCCAAGTCCGGCGGCATCGGGTTCATGCAAGAAGCGGATCGCCTCAGTCACTGCTTGATAATTGGCCAGGGGTTCCCCCATCCCCATGAAAACCAGATTGGTGATTCGTCCACCGCCCAGGTGGGACAAGCGATGCACTTGTTCGACGATTTGCCCGGCGGTGAGGTTGCCATGGTGGCCTCCCAAACCCGTGGCACAAAACTTACAGCCGACGGGGCAGCCCATTTGACTGGAGACGCAGGCAGTTCGGCGTGACTCCGTAGGAATCATGACACATTCTGTGGCTCTTGAAGAATCCAAGATGCGTAAGGATTTGCTCTGGTCCGGTTTTGGCCATGCCGTGAGTAACTTCTGCGTGCCGTCACTGGCGAGTTGATTGGCCACAACGGAAGATTCGTGCAGGGTGAGGTCTTCTAAGATGGTCGACCTCGCCCTGTTTGACATATTTGTCATCAGATCGGGGTTCAGAACGCCGTGCTTCCATACCCAGTTTCGCAGCTGCTTCGCGGTGTACGGGGGAAGATCCTTACTCAAACACCACAGCTGGAGTTCCTGAAGGCTAAGGCCAAAAAAAGGCCTCAAATTGAGTGGCCTTCAGCAGTTATAGGAATAAAAAGAATACCTGACTGATCCATCCAGTCTCTGGTTTTTCCGTCCGCGTCTACTGAGATGCCTCCCCGAGGGATCTCTGCGCCACTCTCTTTCATAATTTTTCTCATGCTCCTAGGTAAGGGAAACTTCATCCCTTCTCCAGGTGCGTCAATGACTTCAATGCTCGCTCCGTAAAGAGTTACAAAATGTGAGATAACTTGTTGCACCAAGTCTTCTGGAGCACTTGCTCCCGCGGTGACCAAAACGCTTTCAGCCCCAAAAACAAAGTCATCGTCGAGTTCTCGAAGATCATCGATTCGGCACGCAGGAGTTCCGCGGTTTTCAGCAATCTCTGCCAATCGAACAGAGTTTGAAGAATTTGACGATCCAATGACCAGGACTCGGTCGACTGATTTGGCATAGGCCGCCACGACTCCTTGTCGGTTGGTTGTGGCGTAGCAGATGTCTTCTCCTGGGGGTCCCTTAATCAAAGGGAACCTGTTCTCGAGGATCGAAATAATCTTTTCGGCGTCGTCGGTACTCAGTGTGGTTTGAGTGAGGTAGACGAGATTACTGGGATCGTGAACCGAAACCGATCTGGCGTCATCTTCTGATTCAACAATGCGAATTGATTCTGGTGCTTCACCGTATGTCCCAATAACTTCTTGGTGATCTGCGTGACCAATGAGCAAAATTTCCAAGCCCAGATTGGCGTAGCGAACTGCTTCGGCGTGCACCTTGGTCACCAGAGGACATGTTGCGTCGATTGTTCTTAAATTTTGTCTTGCTGCGGCTTCACGAACTTCGGGGCTCACACCATGTGCGCTGAATACCAAAACGGAATTGCGTGGGATTGATTGGATGTCTTCCGTAAAGATCACACCTTTGGCTTCGAGTCTTGATACCACGTGAGTGTTGTGCACAATGTCATGGAAGACATAGATGGGGCCATCGATGAGGTTTGTAAGTCGATCGACAACCTCAACAGCCATCGCAACACCGGCGCAAAATCCTCTCGGGTTAGACAGCAGAATACGCATCTGAACCCTATCGTAGCCTTACTTTTCAGTGCATTGCATCGCAAATACCACGCGGTCCGCAGCATCTCTGATGCGAAGATCCATGGGTTTGCCCCGGCCGTGTCCGGCTTCCCTGTCGACCCAAAGCAGAATCGGTGCTGACCCTTCATCTTTGGTGTCGCGTTGCAGCAAGGCTGCAAGTTTCCGGGCGTGCATGGGATGCACACGATTGTCGTTTTCTCCCGCAGTGATGAGCACGCTGGGGTACTGGCGTCCTGGCACGACGTTGTGGTAAGGGGAGTATGGCAGGATCCAGCCCAGGTCTTCTTTCACTTCGGGATCTCCATACTCAGGAATCCAGAATTTGGCCATAAGGAACTGGGGATAGCGCACCATGTCCAATAAGGGGACCATCGAAATACTTCCCGCCCAAAGGTCGTATTGCTGCACCGCAGCGACGCCAGCCAACAATCCACCATTGGAACCGCCCATAGCGACCAAGCCATCTGGTTTGGCGATCCCCGCCGAAATGAGATGCTCCCCCGCGGCACGGAGGTCGTCAAAGACATTCTGCTTTCTTTGAAGCATGCCATCTTGGTGCCATGCTTCACCAAATTCACCGCCCCCGCGTAGGTTCACCGAAGCGTAAACTCCGCCAGCCTCAATCCAAGGCACCATGCTGCCGATGAATCGGGGTGGGATGGTGATGTTGAATCCGCCGTAGCCATACACAATGGCCGGAGCGGGCCCTTTGGTTCCCGCTTTTCGTACCACAAACATGGGAACGCGAGTGCCGTCTTTGCTGATGCACCATTCGCGTTGGACTTCAATGGACTCGGGATCGAAGGGCAGATCGGGAGAGGCCCAAACGCTGGTTTGATTGTTTGCCAAGTCGATTTTAAGGATTTGATTTGGTGTATTGAACGATGCATAACTGACAAAGGCGGAAGTGCTGCTTCGTTCTACGGCAAGAGAACCAGTGCCGATTCCCGGAAGAGGGATGGGGCGAACAGATTCACCTTGAAGGTTGCTGACGAAGAACTGGGTGGCCGCTTCCCGTTCGACAGTCAAGACCAACTCTCCTCGACAGTACGAGGCTGATTGCAACACTGAGCCCTCATGAGGCATGAAAATCTGTTGCCAATTTTCGCGATCTGGACGCCAAAGATCAACCTTCCACAAAGCACCGCCCGAATTGCTTAGGGTTGAAATCATGTACAGCGCATCGCCATGAACAAACTGTGGTTCGAAGCGGGCGTCGTATCCAATGGCCACTGGTTGTAATGCTGATTCGCCATTTTTCAAAAGTTGTGATGTTGGTGCGGCCAAGATGTCCTGTTTGCTCCAACCTTCGAAGTGCACTGCTACGGCCCACCGTCCTGCATCGTGCAGGCGGAGATCTGGGATTCGACTTGGTGACTCTTGGGTAAGCAGGGTCTCATCGTGTCGTGGGTGTCGGCCAATGGTGTGGTGGCGGAAGACCCGGGAGTACGCGTCATTTGGGTCGGTAAGAATGCCGTAGACAAATCCGGTGCTGCCTCGCCATCCGCAAAATTCAGCTTTCCCAGGGATTTCTTCAGTCAGCCATTTCCCGGATTCGGCATTTAAAATGTGCAAGATGCTCATCTCGTCACCGGCCCGAGAAAGACCGAATGCAATATGTTTTCCGGTGGCATCTGGTGAGAACCAATCGATGGCCGTCAGGCCGTCGTTGTCCAAGGTAGCCGGGTCAAGCAAAACTTCGGCTTCGCCTTCCGCGCCTTGGCGACGAATTAAAGATGCTTGTTTGGCCTCGCCTCGGCGTTCGAGGTTGAAGTGAAGTTCGCCACGGACGGTTGGGAGACCAATGCTGTCGACTCGGTACAACGCTTCGATGCGATCCTCGACCATTTTTCGCTGGGGGTGTGCGTCCAAGGCGGCTCGAGTTCTTAGGTTCTGCAGGTCGGTCCAAGACTTGACTTCGCGGGACTCCGACTCCAATGGTTCAAGCCAACGAAAGTCATCTCGAATTTCATAACCATGAATCGTTTCGGTCAAGGATTCAAAGCGAGTAGGGGGCGCTGGGGGTACCGCAAAAGGAATGGCCGGTAGAATCAGGTGGGGAAGAACTTGCAGCATGGGTGACACTCTGGTGTTGGTTGATTCCGCAAAAATGGTTTGCCGTCAGACTGGCCGGGCGGAAGTTTCAGGTGATTTTGGGGGAAAAGTGTGAAGGCGGATGGTTTCAGGCATGGCCCCCAACGCTTCGAAGACCGCGGGATCATCGGTTGGATCCACATCTAGGAGGACGCATGATCGGTGGATGCTGGAATCGAGTGCTTCGGCGTTGATGTTGAGGCCAACTTGAGCAATCGTGGCATGAAGGCGGCTTAGCACACCTGGAACATTGTGGTGGATATGCAGGATGCGGAGTTGATTCGGTCGATCACGAAGAGCCACTTCTGGAAGATTGACGGCGCCAACAGTGCTGCCGGTGGTTAAAAACTTGGCCATCTTCTCCGCGACGTCTCGCGCTATGTTTTCCTGTGCCTCATGGGTTGATCCTCCGATGTGCGGGGTGAGGATCACGTTGTCAATGCCGCAGAGTTCATGGTCGAAAGACGAGTCATTTTCAGATGGTTCCTCAGGGAAAACATCAATTGCGGCTCCCCGAAGGTGCCCGGTCCGAAGCGCCACCGACAACGCACCCAGATCCACGATGGAGCCACGAGCGTTGTTTAGCAAGAAAGCGCCTGATTTCATTTTCCCGATTGCATCGGCATCGATCATGTTTTGGGTCAACGTGGTATCCGGAACGTGGATGGTCAGAACATCAGACACTTGAAGCAGCGTTTCTAGGGAATCCACTTGATTGGCGTTGCCCAAAGGGAGTTTGGGTTGATGGTCGTGATAAAGCACGCGCATGCCCATTGCTTCGGCGAGGATCGAAACCTGAGCGCCAATGTGACCGTATCCCAAAATGCCCAAGGTTCGACCCCGAATTTCGTGCGCTCCGCTGGCAGATTTTTTCCAACGTCCTTGGTGCATTCCGGAGGACCGGTCGAATAATTTTCGGTGCAAGCAGATGATTTCCCCCATAACCAGTTCGGCCACACTTCGCGTGTTCGAAAACGGAGAGTTAAATACGGGAATGCCAGAGTCTGCGGCACAGGTCAGATCAACTTGGTTGGTACCAATGCAGAAGCAACCCACGGCACTGAGGGCGGGCAATTGCCGGAGGGTGTCAGCGTCTAGATTCGTCCGCGAGCGAATTCCCATACTCATGGCTTTTTTGAGAGCGTCAGTATTGGCGTCTGAAAGCCTTGGGGCCCGTTGAACATCTATGAAGTCGGCTTCCAAACGGACGTCTGCCGCGTTATGAATACCTTCGAGTAAGAGCGCATTGGGGGACATAGAACGTTGAGGATACCGGGCACGGGATGACAGGACCGACGGAATTCTCGATTGCCAATCAATAGCGACGCATGACCCCGATCACCACCCCTTGTATGACGCATTCCCGAACCAAGATAGGCTCAAAATCAGGATTGGCCGGTTGCAAGCGAATCATGCCATCTGGTTCTTTGAAATATGTCTTCAACGTGACTTCGTCTTCACCTATAAGCGCGACAACCCGCTCGCCATTTCGTGCGATTTGCCGGCGCTCCACAAGTACATAGTCACCATCAAGAATGCCTTCATCCCGCATGGATTCCCCCCGCACTTCCAAAGCGAAGGTTCCATGCCGTTCTCCGACCCTTGGGCCAAACAGATCTTCAAGGTCCAACTGCTCTGCCTGGGCGCAAGCTTCAATGGGCACTCCAGCGGCCACCCGTCCCACCAGAGGGAATGAGAGCGATCGCTCTTCGTCGGGGAGGACCACGTCCTCAGCGAGAGCCAAGGATCGGGTTCGATTCGGTTCCTGTGTCAGAACCCCCTTCGAGACGAGCAACTTCACGTGCTCGTGCACGGTGACTTTGCTGACGCCCAAGACGTCCGCCAGCTCTTGCATTGTCGGTGAACAGGCATGGCTCATTCGATGCGTCCGAAATGCCCGAAGCAGATCGAGCTGCCGCGGTGTGAGATTGAGTGGTCCTTGTGCGTGTGGGCCCGTCATGGGGAAGAATCTCCGTAAAGAGGGAAGGGGTGATGAATTCTGGTGCAGAGCGTTGTTCGCGTTCTCGGTTCTGCTTCAGGGGGTGTGATGGTCGAGCATGCGGGATTTTTCGAATGCGCTCGGCACGGCGTCGCATTTGAACCAAACTTACTCGGTAACGTGCCAAAGCATTGGGAACGCTGGTGCCAGGGGGAGTCGCGACAGCGTCTTCGTGATCAAAAAAGCCCAGCCAACGTGCCAATCGCCCCCGCGGCCGCCATCTTCGAATTACCTCGAAATGTTTGTTTGCTGGCTCTTGGGTTTGACTTCTGCGGGAACGCCCGAGACGACGGGTGGAATCGCCGTCTCGTTTGCTCTCGCACTGATCATGTTGACCTTCGCCTTCGCTCAAAGTGCCACCATGATCTTGGGTAAATGCAGGTCTCTGGCGGCGCTGTTTGTCGTCCGTAAAACAAGTGGCAGCGACTTCTGAGACCACACGGAGGCCGGTTGAGGCTTTGGATGTGTGCTTGGGATCGTTTTCGACCACGATGTGGGTGCGGTAGCCAGCGCCGGGACCAAGACTGACAAGAGGGTGGGACATTGCAGGATTCTCCATTCGCTTCCCGAACATCGACCGAACCGTAAGGGTTTCGTGAGGGTTTGTGCACCCAATCTTTTTGAATACTGACAAATAATGGCAGTTTTGTCGAAAATCTTCGCTTCCGTTGCCCGCAGAGCATTCAGGTCATACTTCCGGCATGCATGCATCTGACGATTGGACCCACCCATTGCGTCGTTGGTGGGACGATTCCCAGATCCCTCTTGAGCTTCGAGGACGGGCTGGAATGCACCACTGGTCGTTGGCTCCGGGATCTCGATTTTTAAATCATGGTTCGTATGGCGCACGACTTCGCCGGACCGTGGCATGCCAACAACGTTACGCGTCATGTGTAGAAGCCGACCCCATGCGCATGCTCACCGACCAGCTGGAATCCAAGTTGCACGAGGCCCGCTGTGGTATGGCACAGCGGCTTGGGGCTGACCCTGAGGGATTGGTCTTTTGTGAAAACGCGAGTACGGCCATTGAGTCGGTCTTGCGAAGTATTCCACTCACGCGCGGTGATCGTGTGGTGTGTCTGGGGCATGTGTACAACGCGGTTCGACAGGCACTCAAGCGGCGCTGTCAAGAAACTGGGGCGGTTCCGGTTGAAGTGCCGGTGTCGTTGCCTTTTGACCCTCTCGCCTTGGAAGATGCGGTCATGGCGGAGATTCAGATTGGTGCATCACTTTGCATTTTGGATGCAATTACAAGCGGCTCCGCCCTTCGCACGCCTTGGACTTCTTTGGCAGCAAAAATCAAAGCGTGTGGGGTTCCTGTACTTGTGGACGGAGCTCATGTGCCAGGTCAAGACCCCTTGGTGTTGCGAGATCTTCATTACGACTGGTTTGCGGGGAACCTGCACAAATGGGCTGGTGCCCCGCTTGGCGCTGCGATTTTGTCTGTGGCACCAGAGCGACGCGAGCAGACCTTTGCTCTGCTCACAAGCCACCATTGGGAAGAAGGGCTCTCGCGTTCTTTTCACTGGACCGGCACCAGGGACTGGTCGCCTTGGTTGACAGCCCCAGAGGCTTGGGACCACATGGTGGAATTCTCAGGCGGCTGGGAGACGCTTCGTGCCTATCAGAGGGCGGGGTCAAAAGCCGTCGACGAAGCCTTTACGATGGCTTTCGGCACCGAAAGCATCACTCCAGATTCCGCTCGAACCGCGATGTGCTCTGTGCCTTTACCCGAATCGTTGCAAGGCATCGATTGTTTGAAGTTCGAGCATGAATGCGATCAACGCTTTGGCCTTCGGGTTCCTATGCATGCCCTTTCCAATCAAACCATGGTCAGGGTAAGTATTCATCTGCACACCGAACTCGAAGACGTTCTCGCTTTGGGCGAAGCCATTCTGAACTGCGCCCAAAAGTAAGGCCAGGAGAAGTTTTTCGACACCGAATCCCTAGGGTCACTTCCCTTTGTACTTTGGCAACTTGGCCATGGTTGGCAGGTGGAGAGTGAAATTGGTAAGTGCATATTTGCTTTGCGGGGCTTTTTGGTGTGTTTGGTTTGACATTGAATCGACCAGCTGGCAATCAAGACCTTGGGTGGTGATTGATGTGGCATCTCATCCCGAGCGTCCCGAGGTTTTGCTGCAGAGCTTAAGTGCCGACCAGGGGCAGCATGCGCTGGTCTATGACGCAGAGGTATTGCTATGGAATGCTTCTTCTTTGGTTGAATCTTTGGTCTGCGAAGAGGGCCATGGGTTGAGGCTGGATCAACCGGCATCAAGATCCACGGAGGTGGCTTTCTGTCGCCGGGAGTGGATGGATCAACAATGCTCAGGGCCATTCACTTCGCTTGCGGTCCTTGATGACAACACCATGCTTGTGGTCGGGCGTCGGAAGCGGGGGGACAGCCGAGCTGAAGTGATGTTTCTTCTGCAACTTGTCGCATCTGATTGGTATTTTTGGCCTTTGCTCACCGAAGGATTTGAGAAGGAGGGCGTTGTGCTTCGCAGCTTCCGAAGCGTATGGGGAGCGTCTGGAGAGCAAAATGACAATGGTGTGGTTCGCAAATCTTGTTGGATCTGGGGGCTGTGCTCCACTGCGACCGGCTGGCAAGATCGACAATGGAAAGTGACATGGGATGTGTCAGTCCGACCCGTAGAGGTCCAAGTAGAACTCACGGATTTGCACACCGGCGGATTCGCGATTCCGACTGAACTGGAAACCTTCTCTCTGGAACAATTGGACTGCCGCGGTCTGCTCAAGCCGAGCGTCCAGCAAGACCTTCAGAAAACCTTGATCCCGGCAGTGGGCCAAAGCCGACCGAAGCAACCTTGCGGCAATCCCTTGGCGGCGAAAGTTTGGGGTGACTCTCAGCCGGCGCATCTCAGCCACGTCGGTTTTCGTTGCGACGACTCCGACCATTCCGATGATGTGCTGGTGTGGTCTTGAAGCTGGCTTCTCTGTTGAAGAAGGTGCGAACCGATCGGGTACTACCGCAACCCAAAATCGGTTGTGGATGGAGCCGATGTATGTTCTGGCAAAGTGTTGCAGATCGGCTGGGACATCCAATCCTGCGGCCTCTTGCTTTTTGGAAAAGTCTTGATCGTTGATGCTCTCTTGGTGCAAGGCCAGAATGGCGGTGGCGTCGTCTGCTGTGGCTGGACGGATGGCCACTTTTGTGCTTTTGGCGTTGCCAGATTGGGTTGGATCTTCCAGATCGCGCATCGGCCGAGACTACCGATGATCGAACGCATCTACCAGTCAAAGAAAGGATGAGTTCCGAGAATTTTGGCCAAAGAGGGCTTTTTAGCTCGTTAAGTCACGAATTTTTTCTTTGTAGGCGGCTTTGAGTTCTTCCAAATCACCGAAGTAGGCGATGGCAGCCCAGCGGCCCAAGTGGGCGTTGCGTCCTCGTCCACCACGAGAAATCACGGCGGGGTGGTTCATGACTTTTCTTCGGAATCCGCCGTTGGCTGCATCTTGGAGCATTTGTTCAAAGCCATCTCGGTAAGGCCCGTTCTGATCTGCCAGCAATAGGGCCAAGGCCCAAACTTGGGCGTAGTACCCGAGCAATTCTTGGTTTCGACGGCCCCCGATGAACGACTGCACCGGTCGATCCAGCAAATCTTCCAAAGAGATCAAACGTCCTGAGCGGGCCGAATCTCGGAGTCTTCGTCGTCGCTGCCAGTTGTCCCACGGTCGAAATGCCGGGTTTTTGTCCAGAGGTACGAATCGCAGACCTTCCATGTAGGTGGCGACTCCTTCATCCAGCCATGACGGAATCTCTTCCCGAAACGTTGACTGCACATACTGATGCCATCCTTCATGAACGGCAATGGCAAACGTATCGCGGTCCCGACCTGCCCAATCGATGTAATACAGATACCCCGTGCCGTTGACGGCAAATCCACCTCGACCAATAGAAGCCAATGATGCGGCCTGCTGAGGCAAAACTTGGCGGGTTTTGGCCAACCACTGGTTGCGGTCTCCGAGCACGTACGTGTCCAGGGTGGATTTGGGTTTGGGAAGGGTGCCAAAAGCAGTTTGGTATCGGAAAATCGCGTGTTCAAGTAGGACGGGCAATCGGTCCATCACCCGTTCGAAGCGAATATTGCTGTGAATCAAATAGTGCTGGGTGGACATGACCCGTCCAGGCTTTCCCGCAAAGGACCATGGGGCAATTTCGATGTCGGTGTTGATCTCGTTCAACACGGCCATCGGGACTTGGCTCACGCCGGCCAGGGCAGAGTTGACGTTGGGGATTTGGGTTGCACTCAGAGCTGAAGCAGCGGGTTGGGAAGATGGCATCTCATTGGCCAACGGCACGCTTCCGCAGCCGGTCAGGAGCAGCAAAATCCGTTTCATACGCATGCGTTGAGCATACGCGTTTGGAGATCAAGGCGTCGGCGACGGTCGCATTTGCTTCAATTTTGAACCGCAGCAAGTGCGGCTTCGGCTGCCGTAAGCTCTCGCTTCGCTTCTTCGAACCGTTTTCGAGTCTCGGCCACCACCGCTGCAGGCGCGTTGTCTACATAGTTGCGGTTGGCCAAGCGCTTTTCAAATCCGTCAAGCGATCGCTTGGCCAGGTCGACCGCTTTTTGCAATCGGGCCCGTTCTGCAGCCGGATCCAAACCGCCTGAGGTGTGCACGGCGAAGCTTTGGCCTTCAAAGGTGGCTGGAGCTGCAGTGGGAGGAGCAGGATCTGAAGAAATTTCTGAGACACCTGCCAAACGCTCGACCAATCCATCAAGTTCTGTGATCAACACCAGCGTCTCACCACCCAAATGCAAGATCACCTCGTCGCGTGGCTTCAATTGCCGTTCGGCGCGGACCCGACGGATCTCATCGATCAGAGTTGTGCCCCGCCGCACCAGTTGGTCCAGTGATTCTTCAAGCGCTGGGGCATCTGGAGCTTGTGCAGTTGCCAAGGGCCCATCATGGCGAGTTAAATCGAATCCTGAAATCGAAGCATCACCACGGGGGATGGACCTCCCAATGGTTTCGGTGACAAAGGGGCAGACCGGGTGCAAAAGCCGAAGAATGGCATGCAAACAATCGGCCAAGATGCACTGCTGGGCGGGGTCTTCTTTGGCGGTCCGGTTGACGGCCTCTAGGTACGTGTCGCAGAAGTCACGCCACAGAAGGTCGTACAAAGCATCGGCGAGGTCGGCAAAACGGTATTCTTGGACGGCTTGATCGACTCGAGCGCGAGTGTTGCCAATACGGCCCACCATCCACCGATCGATTGGTGGGCGTTGGTTTAAATCAATGCTGGCTGGGGCTTCAGAGAGTCGATCGAGTCGGCTCGCGGTAAACCGAGCCGCGTTCCACAGTTTGGTGCAGAAATTCCTTCCGGTGTCAAATCGGCTTGACGTATTTCTGGCCAGAGGCGTCTCTTCGCTAGGGGTCGCTGAACCAGAAGCATTGCCGTACGGGCTGACCAAAGTCTTGCCGGTATCCGGACAGGTCTGGATGGGGGCGGCCACCAAATAGCCAGCGGGGGAGGTGATTTCTTTGGGCGAAAATGTGGTGCCTGAGTGGGGTGAAACCATGTCCACGGGGAGTCGAGCATCTTGAGTGCCAGTGGCGATCTGCGCCAGCGTAAAACGCAGGGCGTCTGCACCATGGGAATGAATGATGTCGCGAGGGTCGACCCCATTGCCCAAACTTTTACTCATTCGCTGTCCGTGCCCGTCTTGGATCATGGGATTGATGCAGACGTGCTGGAAGGGCACCGGCCCCGCGCTTTCCAAGAAGTACCGATTGAACATCACCATTCGGCTGACCCAAAGGGTGATGATGTCGCGGCCGGTCACCAAAACTGAAGTTGGGTTGAACTTTTCCAAGAGTCCTTGGGTGGACTTGTCTTGATTTGGATCAGGCCAGCCCATCGTGTTCAACGGCCACAGGGCACTGGAAAACCAAGTATCCAGGACGTCCTCGTCTCGGACAAACCCGTTGGATTCTAAGTCGGGAACCAGATCATCTTCGTCGGGACACACGTGAACCAACGAAGAGCCACCCTCGGGCTCTTGAACTTGTACCGCCAAGCCACGGCTCCGCCAATGTTCGGCAACAGCCTCGGCTTCTCCTCCCAGAACGGCTTTGGACCACACCGGGATTTGGTGACCCCACCACAGTTGACGGCTGATGCACCAATCGCGGAGTTCAGCATGCCACGATTCGTAGGTCTTGGCGAAGCGGCGGGGATGGAATGCCAGGGTGTCATCTCCTTCTTCTGCAGAGACCGCGGTACCTTTTCGACTTGGGATCGGTTGCGTTCGTTGGGATGGCTGCAATGCGCGTTGTGCTTCTCCCACCAGTCGGTCGTCGCTGACCCGGACGTACCATTGGTCGGAGAGGCGGGGCTCGATGGGCACGTGGGATCGGTAGGAGTGCCCGACCGCGTGTTGGTGCGGCTTGACATTTTCGAGAAGCCCACGTTCTCGGAAGATCTCAATGAGTTTGTCGCGAGCATCAAACCGATCCAGCCCCAGCAAAACTTGAGCTTCAGGTTCCATGCTCGCGGCGTCGGTCCAGCCATACTCCGAGTTGATGCTGCCGTCTGGTGCCATCACATTGATGGCTTCCAGCCCGTGCCGTTGCCCAATGTCCCAGTCGTTGGGGTCGTGGGCGGGGGTAACCTTGAGAAAGCCAGAGGCCATTTGGGCCTTGGGGTCGTCGCTGTTTGCATCCGGTTTCACCACGTAGTCGTCGGCGATAATTGGGATGACGCGGTTGGCCAAAGGCAGCTTGACGTGCTGGCCGACCAAGGCGGCCCGCTCCGGATCGTCGGGGTTCACGGCAACGGCGGTGTCTCCCAACATGGTTTCTGGACGTGTGGTGGCCACGGTGACGTGTTCCCCGGTGGTTTCACCGTTTTCGTCCACGAGGGGATACCGGAGGTACCAAAAGTGACCCTCCACTTCGCGGGACTCCACTTCGTCGTCGGCCAGCGCGGTTTGGCTGACGGGATCCCAGTTGACCAGACGTTTGCCTCGGTAGATGAGGTCATCGGCGAACAATTTGGCGAAGGCCAAACGAACTGCTTTGGCGCAGATGGGATCCATGGTGAACCGTTGCCGAGACCAATCCGCGCTGCAGCCCAAACTTTGCAACTGTTCGGTGATCGTGGCTTCGTATTCATCTTTCCATTGTTGCACCAGATTGACGAAAGCTTCACGGCCCAACTCGGTGCGGTGTTGCCCTTGGGCCAGCAATCGTTTTTCTACCACGGTTTGGGTGGCAATGCCTGCATGGTCCGTCCCTGGCATCCAGAGAACTTCGAAACCGCGCATTCGATGGTGACGGGCCAAGATGTCTTGGAGGGTGTTGTTGAAGGCATGTCCTAGGTGCAGAGCCGCGGTGACGTTTGGGGGCGGCATGAGCAACGTGTACGCGGGATGGCTCGTGGCTGGATCGGCGTGTCCTACTTTGGCGGCATCCCAGACCTGACGAACCGAGGGCTCGTGTTCACTGGGAACGTAGGTCTTTGGCAATTCGGCAGCGGGGGGAGACGCGTCAGGCATAGATCGATCATGATACGCGGGCATGCGATGGTTCCCGACTGGCAAGATGTCCTCTTTTTCGCCTCCGCTGCTGGCTCTGGCCTTGGCATGGTGTGCTGGATGCGGCAGTGATGCCTCACTCCCCAGATCTTCTGATGCGAGGGCCGACCCTGAAGCCCTGCGAGCAGCCTCGGTGTTTTTGGACACCGGAAAGTACGACGAGGCCCAAGCCATCGTGGTCCGAGCTTCTGAGGTCGCCCCCCATGATCCGAATGTGGTGGCACTGCGGGCGGAAATCAACTTGGCCCGCTGGAAGCGAGACCGCGTATCCGGCAAAGCTCAATTGGCCGTCGATGGATTTTTGCGGGCCGCGAAACTGAGCGAAGATCCCGCATCCCGCGCGGCGTACCAATGCAATGCTGCTGTGGTGATGTCCGAACTGGGACAAACCGAACAAGCCGTAGCCACGCTCCGTGCGGCCCGAGCCGCGGTGCCCGAAGATTTGCAAACGGCGTTGTTCTTGGCTCAAGTTTTGTCGTCATCTCCCGATGCCGACCAAGAGGAAATTCGAAGCCTCTACGAATCGGTTCTTGCTTCGGACACCGAGGCGTACCCCGCGGAGGTCGGTTTGGCGATGCTTGACCTTCAAGCAGGATCCTTCATGCCGGCACGTGATCGGATCGCCAGTTTGCGTGAATCAAGACCCAATGATCGGGACCTTCGTTTGTTGCATGCCCGAATAGAACGGATTTCGGGTCGGCCAAACGTTGCGGTGGGGTTGTTGTCCGTGGTTGCCGAATCAGATCGAGTGGCTGCCAATATGACCTTTGAATACGCTGCCGCCCTCCTTGCCACCGGCCGTTGGCTTGATGCCGAGTTGGCGTTCGATGTTCACTCGGCTTCGAACCCCGAGGACCCTCAGCTGTTGGATTGGGCCCAAGCGCTGCATGGACTGGCCATTGGTGAGGCTCGCCGGAATCCGGAAGCGCAAAATTCAGCCGATCGCTGGGCTCGTCGGGTCGCCCGCCAGCGTGGTGGAGGCTGAAGCTTCAAATGACGCGCTGGTTTTGCTCGCATCTAGGAACGCGAGCGGCGATGCAAACGTCTTCCTGATTCTCGCCACGGATCGCAGGGGAACATGGCATGCTGACGTGGCTTGGAGCGAAGACGGGTACTTCGAACGAATCGAGTCAAGGCCAGAGTGGTAGTCCCGAGGAAAATCAGCCCGAGGACCAGCGTCACAAAAGCCAGGATGAGTTGTGAGGCATCCGACATTGGGTTCATTTTGCGCCAAACTCATCAACTTCGTTGAAGGAAGTTGCCAAAACTCGAACCCCAACCGATTCAAAGCGGTAAGAATGCCTCAACAGGAGCCCTGCATGCTGCGATCGATCGATTCAACCCGCCTTCCGATTTCGTCCGATCTCCCGCAAGGGCCATCTCACCTCGGCTGCTTGGCGGCATGCCTGCTGTTGGTAAACCTTGGCGAAGTTGCGGCGGCCCAGGATGTCACCTTGGCGAGCCGTTCGGGTGCCAATTGGTCTGAAGAAGTCTGGAGCGAAGCGCTCACCGGCAATGCTGAACGCTGTTTGGAATTGTTGCAACAGGCGCCTGCTGACCTCAAGGTTGCCAATCCCCCCCTTGCCGTCGCCTTGCAGCAGTACACCCAAAATCAATCCCTCGCCGAAGCCGAGGTTCTCGCGGACCGGACGTGGGCTTGGGAAAGAGTGCGGCAAGATGTTGCTGAAAATCTTCCCGTATTGGCATTGCAAGATCTCATCCGGGTGCAAACCACTTGGGTGGACCCCTCTGAAATTCTCCACGATCAGGAGGCAATTGATTTGATTGGTGAGGTCGAGAATTTGGCCTCTGGATACGAAGCCGAAGGCGATCTTCTGAACGCCCGTCAAGCGTTGTACCTGCTGAACACCATCTATGACGGCGTCCAAACGCCTGATGGCGAAGACGGTACGTCAGCAACAAGTCGTCGTGACGAGTACGAGCAACGCCTTCGAATTCTTGGACGCAAGGTGCAAATTCTCAGTTTGTACGCACCCGCCCAGTTCCATGAAATGCGTAAAGATTGGGCCGTCTCGCTTGGAGAGGGTGAAGATTTTCCAGACTTCAATCCCAACACCGTGCTCGATTGGCGGGAGGTGACCCGAGGAATCAGCGAGATTCCTCTCTTGCTGGGGATGCGTCGGGCCGTGAGTTCCCATATGGACAGACCCAGTTGGCGTCCGCTGTTGATGGAAGCCTTGAGGACGGCCCGCGAGTTTTCTGCTCTTCCCCGTTTGGCCACCGTTGAAGCCTTTGCCGGCCTTGGTGATCCTGAAAAGGTTGCCGTATGGGAAGAAGTCATCGACAGTCTGATGGCGTCGGTGGAGCTTGACGAACGCGTTGATTTCCGGCGGGCCCGTGAAATCATGGGCCAGTTGTTGGACACCAACACCCGATCGGTGCAAATTCCAACCTCGGCTCTGGTCAAGGAAATCGGCGATGCCGCTCTCACCAGTCTCGATGATTACACCGGATTTATCTGGCCCGATGAGGTCCGACGATTCCAGCAAAACACGGAAGGAAATTTTGTCGGGATCGGAGTACAGATTCGAAAGGCCGAAGATGGTGGCATCCTTGTGGTGGCGCCTTTGGAAGAGTCTCCCGCTTGGAAGCTTGGGATTCAAAACAAAGACGTGATTGTTTCCGTCGACGGCACTTTGGTTGCGGATTGGAGCTTGAACGACGCTGTTGACCGTATCACTGGCAATGAAGGCACCACGGTCCGGCTGGAAGTTCGAAGGCCTGAAGTCGAAGAACTTTTGGTGTTCGATGTTCCGAGGCAGCGCATTGAAATTCCATCGGTGAAGGGATTTCAAATTCTGGAGCGAGATGAAGATGGCAAGCCAACTTGGGATTGGCGTCTCGACACTGATTCAAAGATCGGGTACTTCCGACTCAACCAATTTGCTCGAAATTCTCATTTGGATTTGATCAAAGCATGGAACACGTTGTGCAACCAATTTGATTCTGAACCAAGTGGTGTCGTCCTTGATCTCCGGGGAAACCCTGGAGGACTGTTGGAAAGCGCGGCGGCCATTACGAACCTCTTTCTGCGTGAGGGCACCGTCGTGACTCAAGAAAGCCCTGGCGGCCGCATCGAGCGGCGGGTTTGGGCGCGACCCGACGGAAATGTCTTTGGGGAGGTGCCAGTGGTGGTGTTGGTGGATGAGGGATCAGCCAGCGCCAGCGAAATCGTCTCGGGTGCGTTGCAAGCCCATCGCCGAGCAGTGGTGGTTGGTGAACGCACTTTTGGCAAAGGTTCTGTGCAAACCGTGCAGCCGGCGGGGCGTGAGACGTTCGCGAAAATCACCGAGCAGTACTACCGTCTTCCATCGGTCGGCGATCAACCCGGCCGTATGGTTCACAAAAAACTCAACGCCAAAGTATGGGGAGTTGATCCTCAAATAGAGGTGTGGTTGCCCGAAGGTGCAGAAGAGCGTCGTCGTGGAACTTGGCGTATGTCTGATCTTCGCTACGCGCCGACGTTGAATGCCCCTGAACTTCCGGACGAAGAATCGGAACTCGAGTCCGATGGTGTAGACAGCTCTGATGGGTTCGCAGAAGTCAAAGAACCTGCCTCGCCCAAAAGCCCGTATGCCATCAAGGAAGTTGAGCCGGGATTTGATCCCAATCGAACACTCGAAGAAGGGATCGATCCAGCATTGGAGTTTGCGAGATTGTTGCTGATTGTTCGTGGCAGCGAGGCTCGACCTTAAGAGGTGAACCTGAACCCAATTCCGCGTGGGTTCATTGCGAGCTCGTCTTAAAGCTCAATACCTTCAATCAATCGGGCGACTTCGGCCATGTCTTTGTCACCACGGCCGGAGAGGTTGATGACCAACTCGGCACCCTTTCCAAGTTCGGCCGCCAGGCATAACGCTGCACTGACCGCGTGTGCGGTTTCAAGCGCACACAAGATGCCTTCGGAGCGGGCCAACAGTTGCATGGCTTGGAGAGCGGCTTCATCGGAGACGTTTAAATATTCCACCCGTTCGGCAGCATGCCAAGCGGCATGTTCCGGGCCAACCCCTGGGTAATCCAAGCCCGCGGAGCAAGAGTGGACACCGGCAGTTTGCCCCCATTCGTCTTGAAGCACGAATGAGCGTGAGCCGTGCAAGACCCCTGGTGAGCCGTGGGAGAGAGGGGCGGCGTGCTCACCTTGTTCGGGGCCGCGTCCGCCAGCCTCTACTCCAATCAAACGAACCTTCTCATCGGACAGAAATGGATGGAAAATTCCTGCGGCATTTGAGCCGCCACCAACGCATGCGACCACAGCTTCTGGAAGTCGCCCTCGTTCGTTCAGGCACTGTTCACGGCATTCTTTTCCAATCACGCTTTGGAATTCTCGAACAATCCACGGGAAAGGGTGCGGCCCAACCACCGACCCCAAGATGTAATGCGTTTCACCGACCGAACCCATCCAGTCTCGCATGGCTTCATTGGTGGCATCTTTAAGAGTTTTTGACCCAGAGTTCACTTCATGGACCGTCGCACCGAGCATCCGCATGCGGAAAACATTGAGGCGTTGGCGACGAGTATCTTCCGCACCCATATACACCTCGCACGGCAGTCCAAACAACGCGCAGGCGGTCGCGGTGGCCACGCCATGCTGACCGGCACCGGTTTCAGCGATGATCCGCTTCTTGCCCATGCGTTTGGCCAACAAAGTTTGCCCGATGGTGTTGTTGATCTTATGAGCACCAGTGTGGGCCAAATCTTCACGCTTCAACAGGATGGTCGCCCCTCCAGCGGAACTGGACAGCTGGGGGCAAGGGGTCAGCGGCGTAGCTCGCCCGACGTAGTTCTGCAACAGTCGATCCAGTTCGAGCCGGAATCCTTCGTCTGCCAATGCTTCCTTGAAAGCGCTGTTGAGTTCTTCTAGGGCTGGTATCAGCGTCTCGGGAACGTAACGACCACCAAACTCACCAAATCGTCCGGCGGCATC
>Ga0160422_10000298_pt1 | contig 29660 bp, 26 predicted proteins | sample Fk160mmetaG_FD_108192 | JGI IMG/M metagenome (GOLD analysis project Ga0160422, IMG submission 108192) | Marine microbial communities from the Central Pacific Ocean - Fk160115 60m metaG | ecosystem: Environmental > Aquatic > Marine > Oceanic > Photic zone | place: The Central Pacific Ocean...
CGACCTCTCGCTCAGCGAAGGTGTTGAAAGCAGGGAAGACTTGCTCACCAGGACTTACACAGGAACGTCTTTGACCGTTGCAGATAAGATTACCGAGGAAGTGGGTAAAATTGGCGAACGCATCGAAATCGGTGATTTCCGCTTGGTCAGAGGTGAAAAGGTTGTGGCATACATCCATCCGGGCAATCGTCTCGCAACTGCGGTGGCATTTGAGGGAGAAGTGAGTGATGAAGTAGGTCGTGACGTAGCGATGCAAGCTGCAGCCATGGCCCCTGTAGCGGTTGATGAAACAACCATACCAGAGAGTCTGATTGCCAAAGAGCGTGAGATCGGAAAAGATTTAGCCATACAAGAGGGCAAACCGGCTGAGATGGCTGAAAAAATCGCTGAAGGCCGATTGAAAAAATGGTTCAAGGAAGTAACGCTGGTGAATCAGGCGTTCATCAAGGACAGCAAGCAAACAGTGAGCCAATACGTGGAATCCAACGGTGGAGGTAAAGTCACTGACTTTGCGCGCGTGGCTTTGAGTTAGGTAAAACGGCTCATCAAGCATCGACGAAGGCTGCCCTTGAGGTGGCCTTCGTGCTTTTTACGCGATATTTGAACTCGCATGAAGTACAGACGTGTCCTCCTGAAGCTAAGCGGCGAAGCCTTGATGGGTGATAAGCAGTTTGGCATTGACAATGGGCGGTTGGCCCAATACGCCAATGAAGTCAAATCCATTGTTGACAAAGGCATTGAATGTGCAATAGTCATTGGTGGGGGAAACATCTTTCGTGGGGTACAGGCAGAAGAGGGAGGTATGGAGCGAACCCAAGGGGATTACATGGGCATGTTGGCCACAGTCATCAACGCCATGGCTCTTCAAAGCGCACTGGAAGCCTCGGGGGTAGATACGAGACTGCAGAGTGCCATTGAGTTGAAGCAAATCGCTGAGCCTTTCATCCGGCGCCGCGCTGTCCGTCACCTCGAGAAGGGACGGGTTGTGATCTTTGGCGGCGGAACGGGGAATCCCTTTTTCACCACGGATTCTGCCGCGTCTTTGCGAGCTGTGGAAATTGATGCGGATGTGATTCTCAAGGGTACGCGCGTCGATGGTATCTACACGGCGGACCCGGAACGGGATCCTAGCGCAGAGCGATTTGATCGAATTACATTCAGTGAAGTGTTTCAGCGAGGGTTGAAGGTGATGGACATGACAGCGTTTACGTTGTGCAATGAAAACAACCTTCCCATTGTGGTTTTTGACATGAACAAACCGGGGAATTTGCAACGCATCGTAGATGGAGAATCCATAGGAACGGTGGTGGAGGCTTAAACAGATGAAATTGACATGAACGAGGAAATCACAATGGCGCTGGACGACGCCAGGGAAAAGATGGATAAAGCCATGAGTCGACTGGAAGCCGAGTTGAGCAAAATTCGTGCGGGCAAAGCCCACCCTTCCATGTTGGAGTCTGTGCGCGTTGATTATTACGGGTCGATGACCCCTGTGAGTCAGGTGGCCAACATCAACAGTACAGATGCTCGAACACTGGTTGTTCAGCCTTGGGAGAAAGGGATGTTGGATGCCATTTCAACGGGCATCATCAATGCCAATTTGGGACTAAACCCAATGAACAACGGGGAAGTGTTAATCATCAACGTTCCACCCTTGACCGAAGAGCGTCGACGTGAATTGGGCAAGAGAGCCCGATCAGAAGGGGAAGGTGCAAGGGTTGGCATCCGCAACGCCCGCAAAGACGCGAACGATTATTTAAAGGCAGCCAAGGAAGAAGGCATGAGCGAAGACGACTTGAAGCAAGGGGAGCAAAAGGTTCAGGACCTCACCAATGTCTATACCGCGAAGGTTGAGGAGGTGTTGACTTCGAAAGAGGCGGACATCATGACCATTTGAGAACTCATCCCAAGTGAAATGCATCGAAGGGCTGCCTATCAGGATGGCCCTTTGCATGGTTTAACCCTGCCACTCTGAGGCCACCTTGCGGGCTTCTTCGTCCGATGCGATCAAATCGTCGAGTGTGGGTTTGACTTGGTGTGTGACCCGGTTTAAAGCGTGTTCGACCACGTCGGGTAAGTCGAGAAATTTGATGTCGTCTTTCAAGAAGCGTGAGACCGCAACTTCATTTGCTGCATTGAGAATGGCTGGTGCGTTTCCGCCTTCCTTGAGAGCGTTAAAAGCCAGCCCTAAGTTTCGGAACGTTTCAATGTCAGGCTTTTCAAATGTCAGGGAAGGATGGTCCATGAAATTAAATCTCGGGAAATCATTCTGCAGTCTTCGAGGATAGGTGAGGGCGTATTGAATCGGAAGTTTCATGTCGGGCAAACCAAGCTGAGCTTTGATGCTCCCGTCTTCGAATTGCACACAACTGTGCACGATGCTTTGTGGGTGGACAACGACGTCAATTTGGTTGGGATCTACATCAAAAAGCCACTTGGCTTCGATGACCTCCAGTCCTTTGTTCATGAGCGATGCGCTGTCAATGGTGATTTTGGCCCCCATGTCCCAATTGGGGTGCTTCAGCGCATCGGCCTTGGTCACTCCAACAAGGGATTCCACGGATCTGCCGCGAAAGGGACCTCCTGAGGCTGTCAGGATAACCCGCTCAATGGGGTTGTGAAACTCTCCTGCGAGGCACTGGTAAATTGCGCTATGCTCGGAATCGACAGGATGAATGTCTACGCCTTTTTTGCGCGCTGCGTTCATGACGAGTTCACCAGCCATGACGAGCGTTTCCTTGTTGGCCAAGGCGATGTGCTTGCCTGCATCAATTGCACGGAGGGTGGGCTTGAGCCCCGCTGATCCCACCATGGCGGTCAGGATCATGTCGATTCCATCTGCTTCCACAACTTGCTCAAGCGCTTCGGCGCCACTGTAGACCTTGACCCCCGCGTCAAAAAGGGCATCGTTGACTTGTTTCCATTTGGAGGTGTCACCAATGACGACCGCATTTGGTTTGAATTCTAGAGATTGTTGGACCAAGAGGTCGGCGTTGCTTTGAGCAGACAACACCTCGACATGAAGCGCTTGGCCTTGTTCTCGAACGACCTCAAGAGCTTGAGTCCCAATGGACCCTGTTGATCCTAAAATGGCAATGCCTCTTGTGGGCGACTCACTTTCTTCAAGACGCATCACAAGAATCCGAGTTCAAGTTTGGCTTCCTCGCTCATCATGTCTTGTGTCCAAGTAGGCTCAAACACAATGGTGACTTTGCAACCTTCGGCACCATCCAAGGAGGCGACTTTATTTTCGACATCTTTTGGAAGACTCTCTGCAACAGGGCAGTTGGGCGACGTGAGTGTCATGTCAATGTGGATGAATCCGCTTTCGTTGATGCTGATTTCGTAAATCAACCCCAACTCGTAAATGTCTACGGGGATTTCAGGGTCAAAAATCGTTTTCACGATGTCAATGACGTCTTGCTCAGATGGATTGGCGACCGATGCACTCATGAGGTGTGGTTTTCTGCGCTGGCGTACCAGGCGCTAACTTCCTCAAGGCTAAGCGCTGGGATGTCCAATTTGTTCTTCTTTCGGTACCCATTTAAACGTTGGTGAACCTGCGTGGGCTTGGTGTCGAGCACGTCTCGCGCGCTTTTGAATCCAGCAGAAACCAAATGCTCTTCCCAGTGTTTGGGCACATCTAATGCGCTGAAATCAGCATCTCCGCCCGTGGTATCAAATGATTCAGGTCTCATCTGGGGAAAGAAAAGAACTTCCTGGATGGACGTTTGGTTGGTCATCATCATGACCAAGCGGTCAATGCCAATGCCAATGCCACTCGTTGGGGGCATGCCGTATTCCAGTGCGCGCAGAAAGTCGTGGTCGATGAACATGGCCTCATCATCTCCTCGTTCAGAGAGCTTCAGTTGGTCTTCAAAACGAACGCGCTGCTCAAGAGGATCGTTCAATTCGGAGTAAGCATTGGCGACCTCTGTTCCATTCACCAAGAGTTCAAACCGCTCCGTGTAGCCGGGTTTGTCGCGATGAGCCTTGGTTAATGGAGACATGTCAGAGGGGTAGTCCATGATGAACGTGGGCTGGATGTAGTGGTGTTCGCATTTTGTGCCAAAGAGTTCATCGATGAGTTTCCCTCTTCCCATGGAATCGTCTGTTTCGATGCCTTGGTTTTCGCATGCCTTTCGAAGACCAGCTTCGTCAAGATCGTTGATGTCCACACCGGCGTGCTCGAGAATGGCGTCTCGCATGGTAACACGTGCGTAAGGTGGGGCGAAGTTGACCTTGTGCTCGCCTAGTGGGATTTCCATCTTTCCGTGGACTGCTTGGGCCAGTTCGCCAAAGAGATTTTCCGTGGTTTCCATCATCCAGTGGTAGTCTTTGTAGGCGACATACAATTCCAGCACAGTGAATTCTGGATTGTGCGTTCGATCCATTCCTTCATTCCGGAAGTTTCGGCTGAACTCATACACGCCTTCGAATCCGCCTACGATGAGCCTCTTGAGATACAATTCGTTGGCAATGCGGAGATAGAGCGACGTGTTCAATGCGTTGTGATGCGTCACGAATGGTCGAGCTGCCGCGCCACCTGGGATGCTTTGGAGTACAGGAGTGTCCACCTCCATCCACCCTCTGGCGTCGAAGACATCACGGATTTTACGAATCATCGCAGATCTTGCAATGAATGTGTTTTTCACGTTTGGATTGACGACGAGATCTACGTAGCGTTGCCGGTAGCGCAATTCGGGGTCGGTGAAGGCGCCGTGCACGTTCCCTTCATCGTCTGTTTTTAAATCCGGAAGTGGCCGAATGGCTTTGCTCAAAACGGTCAATGCGGTCACTTTGATGGAAGGCTCACCTACTTGGGTCCTGAACGTATTGCCTTCGATTCCAATAAAATCTCCCAAGTCGAGAAACTTTTTGAAGACGTCGTTGTACATGGACTTGTCTTCGCCTGGGCACAATTCGTCGCGATTGAGATAGATCTGAATCCTGCCCTCATGGTCTTGCAGTTCTGCGAAAGAGGCCTTACCCATGATTCTTCGGGACATGAGACGGCCTGCCAGTGTGACCTGCACGCCTTCTTCAAAGGTCTCCTTGAGAGACGTGGAGTGGTGGGTCACTGAAAATGCGGAGGCTGGGTACGGGTCGATGCCGCGTGCACGAAGCGCATCCACAGAGGCAATGCGCTGGCGTTCTTGTTCACTACGAATCATGTGTTCAAATGTACGCAGGCGTGGGGTGGAAAGGGCCAAGGATGCGCCTTAGGTTTGCCTTGTGATTGCCAGTAAAATCAAGAATCAATCGAACGTAAGATGAATACTTTCACTTTTTCTCTCACAACGGGACTTGCAGTGGGCTTGGCATGCGCAACTACGGTTCATGCTCAATCAACAATGACTGTGGACACCACAGCTTTGAAGCCAGCATCCGTCACAGGAGGGTTTTCTGACGTCACACCAGGGTTGGCCCCGCGTGCTTTGGTTGTCATTGGCGCTGAGGAGGCCACGCAAACAGGAGCGCCGTCTCTTGCTGATGTTTTGGAAACGGTTCCAGGCATTGATGTCCGCTCCCGAGGCCCCTTTGGAATTCAGACTGATTTAAGCATACGAGGGGGCACGTTTGAGCAAACGGCCCTGTGGGTGGATGGCGTTCGATGGAGTGCCCCACACACGGGCCACCATTTGATGGACCTGCCAGTCGACCCTGAGGACTTGACTCGGGTCGAGGTCTTTCGGGGTGGAGCTTCAAGTGCACTCGGTACGGGAGCCATGACGGGAGCAGTGGCTTTGACTGCTGGCCCCTCCACAAAGGACGGCACATTGTTGGTTGCCGAAAGCGGATCCAATGCTTGGATGCGTGCAAAAGTGACTCATGACTTTGGTTCGGATGTGGCACGCCACCGCATTGCGGTGAGTCGCATGGGAACCAACGGGACGTTGGGGTCAAATACCAATACGGATGCTTCCATTTTACGTGCGCGCTACGCCGGATGGCTCGGAGGGGATTGGGGGACATTGCGAACGAGCGTGGGGTATGCGGGCAAAGCTTTTGGTGCACTCAATTTTTACACCTCGAGTTTCCCTTATCAGTATGAGGAAACCCAGACCATTCAGGGTCAAGCGGTGTATAGCAAGTCCATTGATAATTTCTCTTTTGAATCGGCGATTCACCACCGGACCCATGTCGATGAATTTCAGCTCTATCGGGAGCACAACGATTATTATGTTGAGACAGATGACGGATTCCTGGTATTTGGCGCGGACACTGCTGCGAGTTGGTATACAGCCCCCAACAATCACATCAGTCACACTTCTGGAGGGCGCTTGCTTGCGCGTTACGCGTCCATGCTGGGGGAGACCTTTGCCTCCGCTGATGTCCGCAGGGAATTCATCAAGAGCAACAGGCTCGGCGTCGAGCGCCATGGAGATGAAGATGAGAGCTCGGTGTATCAGCTTGGTGACAGCCGATTGAATGCGGATGTGGCGTTGGGGCACCGCGCAGAGGTGGGCTCACTTGCGTTGTCTATGACTGCAGCTTGGAACATCAACTCCATGTTTGGAACGCGTTTCGTCCCCGGGGCTGAACTCTCATTGGACATGGCGGGTGACGGTTCATCCATCTTGTTTGCTTCAGCGAACCGGTCTGTGCGTCATCCGTCTTACACCGATTTGTACTACAACATTGGAGGAGCTCAAGGGAGTCTTGATTTAAATCCGGAGTGGGCAGACCACTTAGAGGCTGGTTTGCGGATAAAATTGGCTGACGGGAAATACGATGTGCAGCTTGAGCAATTGATTTTCAGACGTCAGGGGCAAAATTTGATTGACTGGGCAACCCCCAATGGTGATTCCACGACCTATGCCATCAACCTCCGTGAGGTGACGTTTTCAGGCTTGGAAACCGTGGTGAATGTGATTCCCAAACGACGCACGAATGCACCAGGGCAGGCGCGATACGCTCGCTTTGGTTTTACAACCATGGAGGCCAGTGAGTCCAGCGAAGGTTTTGAGAGCAACTATGTGCTCGATGGGTTAAAGACAAAAATCGATGCTTCGTTCGGAGTCAATCTTGATCTTGGCCTCCTTCTTGATGTGCGTTACAGTTATCAAGATCGCCTCGGAGGCTTCATCAGGGCAGAATCGGACGAAGAAGAGGAATACGAGCCCTTTTCTCTTCTCTCTTTCACCTTGAGCCGACATTTTGCCAATGAGGCTTTCCGCGCGTATGTGCGCGTTGACAACGCCTGGGATTTGAACTACGTGGACCTCGGCAACATCGAACAACCTGGTCGTTGGGTGCGTTTGGGGGTTGCTTACCAAATGAATTGAGGAGAGCGTCGGCGATGGCAAAGACGAAGAACACCCCAAACATGCGCCAGCTTGTTCAAGGTTTGGGGGTTCAAATGATGGAGGCCCTTCAGGTGCCTGTGGGTCACGCGCCGTCCGGAAAAATGTCTTACCGTGGTGCAATTGTGCTTGGCATGGGGGGCAGCGGCATAGGCGGGGCGGTGCTGGCAGACATGCTGCGACCCAGTTTATCTATGCCATTGATGGCTGTATCTGATCAGACGCTTCCTGGATGGGTCGACTCAGATTGCCTCGTCGTGGCGGTCAGTTATTCTGGCAACACAGAAGAAACATTGGCAGCATTGAGTGAGGCGGAAAATCGGGGCTGCACGCTGGCCGCGGTGACCTCGGGTGGGGAGCTCGGAATGCGTGCGGAGAATCAAAATTGGCCCTTGGTAAAAATGCCTGGTGGCAACCCGCCTCGGTCGCAGTTTGGTCGTTCTTTCTTGGGATTGTGTGCTCTATTGCATGCCTACGGGATTTTGTCCAATGCGTCTTGGGAAACCATCCAACAGGCGGCGCGTGGACTTGATGGTTCCTCTGTAGAGGAACGAGGTGAGTCTTTGGCTTTGGCTTTGGAAGGGAAAAAGATTTACTTGTACGGGGATTCACCGATGAGGGGCCTTCTTACTCGCTGGCGTCAGCAGCTCAATGAGAACAGCAAATTGCTCGCCAACGTGGAGGTCTTTCCTGAAATGAATCACAATGAGCTGGTGGGATGGGAGTCTGGAGACGAGACATGCGTCGCCGTGTTGGTCAGGACGCCAGATGACCATCCGCGAACCCAGTTGAGGATGGACATCACCGCCAAGGTATTTCAAGACCAAGGTGCTGACGTGATTGAGGTGGAGCCCGACGGCGACACGTCTTGGGCGCGCCTGCTAGATGCCGTGTGGTTGGGAGATTGGATGTCGTTGATTTTGGCAGAGCGTGCCAAAATCGACCCAGTGGACATCAGATTTATTGATTACTTGAAACAGACACTTTCCCGTCAAATATGATCAGGGGGGTTCGGGTGCGCGACCTTGGTCGCATGAATTACAAATCGTGCTGGGACCTGCAAGAGGAGGTTTTCAAAGACATGGTGCAGTTGAAAATTGCTCGCAGAAATGCAGGGTTGTCTACCACCGCGGAGGGACCATTAGGTCAGCCGGCGTTGGCGATGCCGGAATCTCAAGTGTTCTGGGTTGAGCACCCCCATGTCTTAACCTTGGGCAAAAGCGGTGCAGCAGCCAATGTCGTGGCTCCTCAAGAGAGGCTGGAGGAACTCGGGGTCCAATATTACCCCATCAACCGTGGAGGGGACGTCACGTATCACGGTCCAGGTCAGCTTGTGGGTTATCCCATTCTTGATCTTGACCAATTTTTCACAGACATCCACAAGTACTTGCGTTTTTTGGAGGAAGCAGTCATCCGGACTTGTGCGGAATATGGGGTAATCGCGGGTCGAATTGATGGGTTGACAGGTGTTTGGGTTGATGCAGAATCAGGGGCGGAAGCGCGAAAAATATGTGCTTTCGGTGTCAAGTGCAGCAGGTGGGTGACAATGCACGGATTGGCGCTGAATGTCAATACGGACTTAGACTTCTTCAATCTCATTGTCCCGTGTGGAATCAAAGATCGTGGGGTGACTTCCCTGGCAAGAGAAACGGGATTGACACTGGATTTGGATGAGGTGAAGGGACACATGACTCGTCATTTGGCCCAATTGTTTGATTGGAGTGAGGTAAAATGACGTTGGAGCTGTTGAGACGAAATTGCAATTGATTTGAACAAGATGAGAAAAGTCCTTTGCGCGGCAGGCTTGATTGGCTTGGTCGCGTTCTCGTTGTCCCATTTGACCAATCACGATTATCTGTGGAGTGGGATGAGGGAAACTTGGTTTCGAGGTTGGGAAAATCCCCAAATCGACGACTTTGAATTCCGAGAGTACGTTCGACGAATCCCCGCATCTTCCAACCCTCAACCTTGGCCCAAAGGTTCTCGTTGGGGAAGGGTTGAATTGTCAGCGGAAGCTGAATCTTGGCATGTAGAGCATCAATCGGCAAGCTTCTTGGTGATTCACGACGACAGCTTGGTTTTAGAGACTTATTACCGCGGGCATGACGCCACGACCCTGACGAATTCGTTTTCGATGGCCAAATCAATCACAGCCATGGCCGCAGGGCTTGCAGTGGGTCGCGGCTTGGTGGATGAACAAGCCCTGTTGTCCGCCTATATCCCGCGATTTACCGAGGGCTCTGGCGCCAACTTGAAGGTTCAAGAAGTCTTGCAAATGAGAAGCGGCATCACCTTTGGGGAGAGTTACAAAAATCCCTTTGGCTTTCAGGCGAAGGCTTATTTCCGAGAAAACAACAGGGATTTGCTGATGACCTACCGCCCTTCAAATGAACCAGGCACGTTGTTTGACTATCAAGGAGGAAACACCATGCTCATTGCGGAGATGCTGGATGTAGTGCGAGAGGGCGATTTGGCTTCGGACATCGCGGACAATCTCTGGGGTCAAATGGGCGCGGAGCACGATGCTTTTTGGGGCCTGGACGGTGACCCGGAGAGCGGTGCAGTGGAACGCGCAATCGCTCAGTTTTATGCTACGACGCGGGATTACGCGCGCTTTGGTCAGATGATTTTGGATACAGGGGCCTGGAAGGGGAAGCAGTTGTTGGACAAGGCCTACGCGACACGCATGATCACCCCACAAAATCAATTGAACAGTGATGTTGATGCTGATTTTTATGGGTATCAAATTTGGTTAGGTCGCACTGACGATGGCCGAGCATTTTCTATGATGGAAGGCCTTCGTGGCCAAATGATCATCAGCGTTCCCTCTCTTCGCCTTGTGGTGGTGCGAACGGGTTACTATAAATCCCAAAAGAACAAACGCCAATTGCCCGTGGAGTGTTACGATGTCATTGAGATGGCTCGCGCCCTGCTTTGACTCCTTTGTCATCGTTTCACATAAGCGGAGCCGTTTATGAACTCACACGTGACGCTTGCAAACAAGGCGTTGTGGCGATTGAAGCCTCCTAGTTTCTTGGAGGAAAATCTCGTGAACATGTTACGACAACTCCACGCTTTGGTGGTGGACGATGAACCTCATTGCCGGGACTTGCTTTGCCGACAACTCGAGCGGACTTGTCCATCGATTTCAATTATGCAAACAGCGACAGGAGCGAAAGAGGCCGAAAGGATGATTCAGGATTTGGCGCCAGACGTGGTGTTCATGGACATCCACATGCCGCATCGCTCGGGATTAGAGCTCCTTGAGGCCCTGTCTGAGAGAGATTTTTACTTGGTGTTTACAACCGCACACGATCGTTATGCAGTAGAAGCGATACGAAAACAAGCATTTGACTACCTCTTGAAACCCATCAATCGCGACGATTTGCAAGCATGCACAAGGCGTATACTGCTGCATTTCTATCATCACCGTACGCCGGGGAAAGGGGCATTGTCTCCGGCGACAAGGCGGCTTGAAATTCTGACATCGGGGAAAAGACATTTTGTGCGACACAAGGACATTGTTCATGCGGAGGCAGAAGGCAGTTACACCACCCTGCACCTCGCCAACGGCCGTAGAATCACGATGAGCAAAAACCTGAAGAGGGTGGAAGAGATGCTGAACAACGAGATGTTTTTCAGGCCTCACAACAGTCACTTGGTTCAGCTTCACCGGGTGGATTCATGCAACTATCGTGACAACACAGTGGTCTTGGATACGGGTGCGGTATTGCCCATGGCGGTTCGAAAAAGAGAGGCTCTGAAGCAACAGTTGTCATTGCTCATGCCAGCTTGACGGCCAATCGCTTGTTGCGAGAGCTATCTTTGTCGGCATGTCTCAAGGACCGCCGGACATTCGAGCACTGTCTCAAGAGGAATTGACCCAAGCTCTATTGAACTTGGGGGAGAAGCCATTTCGCACCAAGCAGGTGTCCGAATGGTTGTGGACTCACGCAGCAGGGTCTTTTGAGGAGATGACTTCTTTAGGTAAGGGGTTGCGCTCGAAACTGTCGGAGTCTTTTTCGCTGAGTCGAATTGAATTGGCCGAAGCCCAATACAGCAACGACGGCACTGTAAAGTGCGCTTTTCAAATTGATGGCGACGATCAACGCGTGGTGGAAGGCGTACTGATTCCCACCAAAAAGCGCGTGACAGCTTGCATCAGCTCTCAGGTTGGATGTGGTTTGGCTTGCAAGTTTTGCGCGACAGGAAGGCTTAAGTTGCTCAAAAACCTCACCGCTGGGGAGATGTACGACCAGGTACAGATGTTGAATGCGCTTGCTCACAAGCAACATGACAAGGGCCTGTCAAACATCGTGTACATGGGTATGGGTGAGCCACTATTGAATTACAGGAATTTGATTGCTTCTGTAGACCGAATCACCGGAACGCCAGGTTTGGCGATGTCGCCCAAGCGAATCACCGTATCCACGGCAGGCATTGGCTCAGCCATCAAACGGTTGGGAGACGACGCCGTCAAATTCAATTTGGCACTTAGCTTGCACGCCGCAAATGATGCCAAGCGGAACCACATCATGGCCATCAACGAGACCAACAATTTGGCAGTGTTGGCGGCGGCGCTCAGATACTTTGTCGACAAAACAGGAACACGTCCGACGTTCGAGTTTATTGTGTTCAAGGATTTTAACGATGGCCTTCAAGATGCACTTGAGCTGGCCGAGTTTTGTAAGAACATTCCTTGCAAAATCAACATCATTGAATACAACCCAATTGACGGGGGGGAGTTTCAGCAAACCACGCCCCAGCGACTTGAGGATTTCGTTTCGCTGCTCGAGGATCGAAATCTGATTGTCAATGTGCGTCGGTCCCGAGGCAAAGACATTGATGCTGCGTGTGGGCAGCTCGCAAACAAAAATGTGGCGGGAGAGGCGGCGCCGAGAAAGAGAATCAGTCGAGCTTAAGAACAGCGAGAAATGCAGATTGAGGGACCTCCACGGTGCCGATTTGCCGCATTCGTTTCTTCCCTTTTTTCTGCTTTTCAAGGAGCTTTCGCTTCCGAGTGATGTCGCCACCATAACACTTGGCCGTAACATCTTTACGTACGGCAGATATGGTCTCACGAGCAATGATTTTGGCCCCTATGGCCGCTTGAAGTGCAATCATAAATTGCTGACGAGGGATCAATTCCTTTAGCTTGATGCAAATTCTCTTGCCGAGGTTGTGGGCGTGGTCCCGGTGAATCAATGCGCTTAGGGCATCCACTTGGTCGCCATTGAGTAGAATGTCCATTTTGACCAAATTGCTTTGTTTGTATCCATCAGGGAAATAGTCAAATGAAGCGTAGCCTCGAGAAATGGTTTTGAGTTTGTCGTAGAAGTCAAACACGATTTCCCCAAGGGGCATGCTGAAGGTCAATTCCACGCGATCTGAGGTGAGGTATACCTGATTGGCAAGGACACCTCTTTTTTCGATGCACAAGCTCATCACTGGCCCCACGTATTCACTTTTTGTAATGATTTGAGCCTTGATGAAGGGCTCCTCAACGAAATCCAAGTGGTTTGCTTCGGGCAGATCACTCGGGTTCATGATTTCAAGCTTCTCGCCTTTTTTGGTGTATGCCTTGTACCCCACGTTGGGCACTGTGGTAATCACCGTCATGTTGAACTCTCGCTCGAGACGCTCTTGGATGATTTCCATATGCAGCATGCCAAGAAAACCACAACGAAAACCAAATCCGAGAGCAGCCGAGCTTTCAGGTTCAAACACAAGGGAGGCATCGTTCAGTTGCAACTTCTCCATGGACGCCCGAAGTTCTTCATAGTCCTCAGTATCGACAGGATAAATCCCAGCGAAGACCATGGGCTTGACGTCTTCAAAGCCTTTGACGGCTTCCAGGCAAGGTCTTTCTTTGGAAGTCAGGGTGTCTCCCACCTTGACTTCTTTGGCGTTTTTGATGCCTGAAATGATGTAGCCAACGTCACCAGCAACGAGTTGTTTTTGTGGCATCAGGTCAAGGCCAAGTGTTCCAATTTCGTCGGCGTTGTACTCCTTTCCCGTCGCCATAAACTTGACTTTGTCGCCTTTGTTGATGGTGCCATTGAGGACACGGAAGTATGCAATGATTCCTCGAAAGCTGTTGAACATCGAGTCAAAAATCATGGCCTGAAGAGGTTTGTTGTCATCCCCTTGGGGCGCAGGAACGCGATGCACGATGGCTTCAAGAATGGCATCGACACCCAGCCCTGTTTTGCCAGATGCAGGCAGAATGTCATCCATGGTGCAACCGATGAGGTCGACAATTTGCTCACCAACGACTTCAGGATCAGCGGAGTCCAAGTCCATTTTGTTGAGGACTGGAATGATTTCAAGGTCGTGCTCGAGTGCGAGATAAAGGTTGCTGATGGTTTGGGCTTCAATGCCCTGGGTGGCGTCTACAATCAATAAGGCACCTTCGCAGGCGGCAATCGAACGCGACACTTCGTAGCTGAAGTCAACGTGCCCCGGTGTATCAATGAGATTGAGAACGTAATCTTGACCGTCTGCCCCCTCGTATTTCATTTGAATGGCGTGGCTTTTGATGGTGATGCCACGCTCTCGCTCGAGGTCCATGTCGTCAAGCGTTTGTTCCTGCAACTCGCGATCAGAAATGGTGCCCGTCGATTGAAGCAGACGATCGGCCAGAGTGCTCTTACCGTGGTCGATGTGGGCAATGATGCAAAAGTTGCGAATGTTCTTCATGATGAAAAGTTCCGTCGATGTTGGCCAACCTCGCGCACTTTATGGCACCGATTGCACGTGCGAAGGTACTTCGGGAATCAGCCCTTTCCGACTTTCTTATATTAGCACACCTGTTCCATGCAATGCTTTTCTTGAAGCACTGCGTGTGCTGTTCACAACCTACTGCCCGAATCGATGAATCGAATTCCATTCAACCTCTCGCCTTTGTCATCCTTAGCGGTGCTCATATTTGCAATGGTGTCAATTTCCTTGAGCGCACAATTGACTTATGAGGAGTCACGCACAGCAAAGCAGATTCTTGACAGTTATGATTCTTTTGAGAAAGCAGTCTTGAACATGACCCGAGAAGAATGGGCCGTGGTTCGCGAATGGGAGGCGTTTGATGAAGTTCGTTACCTCACATTCTTGCATGAGTATCACGACAGTTTCGATGCGGAACGAACCGCCAACAAAGAGCTCCGAATGCAAAAGGTGATGGAAGATGACGCCTGTGGTTGCTGGGTTGAGCCTGACGAGACATACATTACAATGGTGCCCCCTCCCGGCATCGGTGGGTTGGGACCCAATGAAATGGCTTGGGAAAACCAGGGAGGTGCAGGGTACAACGTGGATTGTTCTTCACCGCTCATTGCATTAAGTACCCAGGCTCAGCCTTGGACCTTTGATTTGTACGGAGATTCGTACGAATTTTTCTACATCAATTCCAAGGGTCAGATCTCGTTTGGTTCAGATGTAATCGATTGGACGCCTACGGGATTTCCCGCTGCCGAATACAACCAAATTGCTGGTTTTTGGCAAGACACAGACATCCGATCTGTCGGCGAAATCAAATGGAAGAAGACACAAGATGCGGTTTACGTCAACTACATCGACGTAGGTTATTACAACAACCAAGACGATCTAACCAACAGTTTTCAAATCATCATTACGTCTCCAGAGAGCGGCATTTTGCCTGACGGAAACAACGCTCAGGTATGTTACCTCGACATGAATTGGTCCCACGGAGACGTTGGGGGCTCCAATGGTTGTTGTGGCCCTGACCCCGGTGTGACTGGTGCTGATGGTGAGTCGACCAACCCCAATTTGGATGCGAGCCCACACGTGCAGTTTGGCCGATTCAATTTGCCTGATGACACATACAACGGGCCCTATGGCATCGGCACGGGCAATGACGACGGCATCAATTGGCTCGACTACAAGTTTTTCAACATCAACACGGCGTTGCTGAACAACAACCTGAATCCAGTTCCTACGGCCAATCTCGGTTGCGATACCATTTCTTTGTGTATAGGCCAAACCACCCCCCTAGATGTCGAGTTTCTAGGTCCCGAGCCCAGCCAATCAGTGGCCTTGGCAATTCAAGAAACGTTGGCTGGAGAATGTTACATCGACAACCAGTCTAGCTCAGATGGAGAGACTGCGACGTTCGTTGGCACGTTCGTGGCGGAGAGTCCGGGTCTTAGCACAGTAACCATAGAAGCTACCGACAGCGATGGCGCGGTGACCACGCTCAACATTGTCATCAATGTGCTTGACATTTTGCCACCGGACATTGAAGTGATTTCGTCAACAGGTGACTTCGGGATTTGCGCAGGTGCTGAACTCGATGTTACCGCAAATTCAGTTGATGGTCAAGAACCGGTGACAGCGTGGAGTTGGAATTTGAATGAAAACTTTTGGGAAGACAATGAGGCGACTGTGCCGTTTGGCGGAGTCTTCGTCGTGACAGGGGAAACAGATGGGGGCTGTGTTGTGAAGGAAGTCTTCGAGGTCTTCCAAACACCGTTTTACCTTCCGGCCGTAGAAGGCACCCTGCAGGCAGTCTGTCCAGGGGATTCTGCTTTTGTGCAGGTGATTCCAGACGAAGATGAAAATTTCGTGGGATACACATGGGTCGGCGACTGGAATGGTGGTGGCGGAGAGGTTTTGGAAGACTTAGGTGATGGCGCATGGCTCACGGCTGGTGTCTATCAGGTAATTGTAGAAGACGAGGGAGGTTGTGAAGGGAAACGCACATTCGTTTTGTCGCCCTCGGCATCCACCATTCCTGAATTGACTGTGGACGCCTTGTGTGGCGAGGCCGCATTCGACACGATTGCATTTGAAGGAGGATATGCATCTCCTGCCGAGGGCTTTGTGCAACTTCAATTGTTTAGCTCTATCGATGGGTGGGGAGGGTCATTTTTGAACATAGACATCATCCACGAGGACGGCACAACGACCAGCTCCACGGTTACTTTGTTGTCAGGCGGGTTTGACAACGTGAATGATGAACCGGAATTGGCCATTGTCTATGGCGACAGCATTGAAATCACCTACGTGAGTAGCAATCCGGACAACGATCAATACTTCAGTTTTGACGTCTTCAATTGTGTGAACAACTGCATCAGCAATGAGGATGCATGCTCATCCATCAATGATTTAACTCCAGGGGTTCTTTTTTATGAGCCGGCTCTTTGTGAAGTGCAGCCAGCGTTGGGATCTTGGGAAGAAACCTCGAATCTTGGCAACAACGAATTCAGTGTGCTCGACCAGTTCAACACCACGTGGTGGGCGACGGAATACGGCATGTATGAATTGTGTTTCACCGATGCAGAGTGCGGTACACCCACGTGTTATGACGTTGAGGTGAATGAGCCACCTACCATTGCTTTTGATGGAGACAGCTTGGTTTGGGCTTGTGACGATGTAGATCAATTGGAGCTGGATTTGACAGTGCTTGTGACTGATCCAGCCGACGTTGCCACTATCAACTGGCCTTTCCCTGGGGAGGACAATGTGCTGGAAAACGAGTATGAATTCAGTCAATATGCGACGGGGATTTATGTGGTGACTGTCGCCAATGGTTGTGGCGAGGCAGAGGACCAGGTGGTGTACACGGCGATTCCAGAGCCCATTCTTGAGAATGATTATCTCTGTGGAGAGGGGGCCACCATTGAGCTTGACCCCATCGCAGGGGACCAAAATACGGACTTGGTTTACGAGTGGACCTACAATGGCAATGTGGTGGATGACGTCAACGACAATGAATGGGAAGTGGATGCAACAGGTTCTTACTGCGTCACAGTACCGAACGAGGAATGTCCCAATACATTTGACAATACTGATTGCGGCTTTTTGGACTTTGTGGCTGCAATTGATGTGGAAGTGTTTTCAGGCGGCTCCATCACGGATTGTGACGGAGGAGGCATCGAGCCAGGGGAGGACGCCAACTTGGGGGTCAACCCAGCTTTCGTTGCAAGCTATGCAGACTACACCATCACGTGGCCAGATGGGACGTCAACCACGGTAGATGACAATTTTGAATGGGTCATCCCTGAAGAATCAGAGCTCAATGGGACTCAGATATGCGTAACCATTGAGGACCCCTATGGATGTGAACCTCAGGAGGAATGTGGATTGGTTTTCATCGGTGACATCCCCACATGGGACCCACTTCCTATCTACAATGATGCGTTGGCGCTTTGCCCTGGGCAACCTGAAACATTTGATTTGAATGCCGATTTCAATGGCCCTCCATACAGCGACTATTCATGGACGGTTCAGTGCACGGATACCCTTGTTGAGCTGCCTTTCGAAAACGTAGCTGATTTGATGGGTGACATGTTTCCTCCGAGTTGTTGGGGATACGATCTGACACTTGTGGCTCAAATTGCCAACCCGTGTTTGCCACAAGGCCTTCAGCACGAGTACGAGGTGATTGTAGATGGATGTGAGATTTTGCCTGTCAATGTGTTTACGCCGCGAGACGGCAATGATGTGAACAATGGATTTCATATCCAGGGACTTGATCCTTGGGAAGATGATCCCGAAGGAGTGCTGGTCCGGGTTTTCGATCGCTGGGGCAATTTGGTTTATGAAAATCCGAGATACCGCAATGCTGTTCCTTGGTATGGAGAAAACAGTGCGGATGGGGTGTACTTCTACACTGTATTGTTGCCCAACGGGGATGAGTTCACGGGCACGGTGAACATCTTTCGCTCTCGCTAATCTTAGTTGACGCAGTTTCGTGGCCAAGACCAAGAAGCGTTTTGTCTGCTCTGAATGTGGACATGCTCACCCACAATGGGTTGGGCAGTGCAACAATTGCGAGACGTGGAATACTTTGGCCGAAGAGTCAGTAGCGCCGGTTTCTCAGCGCACTGCTCGTTCAGGATTGGATCAGTTGCAGACGATGCAAGTGAGGCCTTTGTTGGACGTCAGTGTATCCGAGTTGCCGCGGCTGGACATGGGCGACAAAGAACTGAATCGCGTGCTTGGTGGAGGATCTGTTCCTGGAGGGGTGGTTTTGCTCGGTGGTGAACCGGGCATAGGAAAGTCAACACTGATGCTGCAAGTGGCCTTGGCTGTTGGAAATACAGGCGCAAAGGTGTTGTATGTGAGCGGCGAGGAGAGCGCAGAGCAAGTGCGCATGCGAGCGAACCGATTGGGCGACATCTCGGCATCTGTATTGATTTTCCCCCAAACTCAGGTGCCATCTATTTTGGAGGCTTTGCGGGTGGAAAAGCCTGCCTTGGTCATCGTGGACTCTGTTCAAACATTGGATCTGCCTGACCAAGGTGGCGTGCCCGGGTCTGTAGGTCAAATTCGAGAATCCTCTGCGGCTTTGACGGCCCTGGCCAAGGTGACGGGAACGCCGATGTTTATGGTGGGGCACATCACCAAAGAAGGATCTTTGGCAGGGCCCAAAGTGCTTGAGCACATGGTCGATGTGGTCTTGCAGTTTGAGGGTGATCGAAACCATGCTTATCGCATGCTGCGAGCTTCAAAAAACCGATTCGGAACAACTTCTGAGTTGGGCATTTACGAGATGGCAGGAAATGGGCTTTGTGCGGTAGACCATCCAAGCGAGGTTCTCCTCGGAGAACGGGATGCCGCAGGCAGTGGATCGGCAGTTTCCGTTGCCTTGCAAGGTGCGCGACCGCTGCTCGTTGAGATTCAGGCTTTGGTGAGCACGGCAGTATACGGCACACCACAGCGCTCGGGAACGGGGTTTGATTTGCGTCGTCTGAACATGCTTTTGGCTGTTCTAGAAAAGCGATGTGGCTTTAAGCTGGCTCAGTTTGACGTGTTCTTGAATCTTGCAGGAGGGCTAAAAATTCATGATCCGGCGAATGATTTGGCTGTTGTGGCGGCCATATTGAGTTCAAGCTTGGATTTGCCTTTAGACAAACGCACAGCTTTTGCGGGTGAGGTTGGCTTGAATGGGGAAATACGTCCTGTTGCCCGTTTAGAGCAAAGGATTGCAGAGGCGTCAAGGCTCGGCATGGAGCGGATGTTGATTTCAGGACATGGCAAGCCTCACAGGTCGCCCAAAGGCTTGTCAGTGGTGCCCGTGATGGGCGTCAACGACGTTCAGCGGGTGATTTTTTGAGGTCCGTTTTGTGGTTCGCAGCACTGAGTACGACGACATACTCTCCGCGCGGAGGATGCGCATGAAGCTGCGCCTTTAACTCATGTACAGGGCCGCGTAGGGTTTCTTCGTGGAGCTTCGAAATTTCTCTACTTAGGCAAACCTGCCGACCGCCTGCACCGAGGTCATCGAGCTGCTCGAGGAGCTTAATGATGCGGTGTGGGCTCTCATACATCACAACGGTGCAGGTCATGTCAATTAAAGCTGTAAGACGTTTAAGGCGACCTTTTTTGTGCGGCAGAAAACCTTCGAAGTAGAATTTGTCACAAGGCAACCCAGAAATGACCAATGCGGGGACAAATGCTGTGGCCCCGGGTAGACACTCAACATCGATTCCAGCATCCACACAAGCGCGCACGAGCAGGAATCCTGGGTCTGAGATTCCTGGAGTGCCGGCATCGGAGCACAGGGCAAAGGTTTGACCTGCACGCAATTCGCTGACGATGGATTCCAATGTGCGATGCTCGTTGTGCTGGTGAAACGCTTTGAGAGGCGTTTCTACACCAAAGTGTCGAAGCAACTTTCCCGTGGTTCTCGTATCCTCGGCGAGAACCATGGACGCCTCTGTCAGTACCTCTATCGCGCGGGGACTCATATCACCTAAATTCCCAATCGGCGTGGGCACCAACATGAGCTTCCCTGTGGTCATGAGACGAACGTGCGAATGATGCGTTTGGCAAAGGATTCGCGCAGCGTCTCCACCTCCTCTTCGTTTCCATTTGGAGAAAGTGACTCTTGGAACATGGCCAAGGCCTCTTCTTGGGTAGCAGCTCGGGTAAGTTTATCTACGAGGGTGCTGAACACTTCTTCTTCGCCCGAGAACAGGACGCTGGTAAAGTGGGCGCGATCTATAATGCTCATGCCTTCAGCGACGTTGGATAGTGGCTGCAACGCCAATTTCTCCGCCAGCGTGAGTTCGCCGATTGACGACAACAAGTCCACCTGAGATTGCTCAGGAATGGGAGTTTCCTCACATCCTTCTGGAGTCAATAAGCGGTTCACCGGAACTTCTGGTGGATTGTCTTGTTGCACAATCTCGTTTTCTTGGGGAGCTTCTGTTCCCTCGACGGCTTTCTCAGTCAAACTCAAATGCAGAGTTTTCCTCACGACCGCGCCCTCGTGAAGATTTCGAGTTGCATCGTCGAAGGCTGTGACGAGGTCGCTTGTCCAACCCTCTTGTCGGGCTGCGTCAAGGATTTCTTGGCATCGAACGAGCTGGGATTGGACTGTGGATAAATCCAGGGGTTCCATGGTTTAAAGGTAATCCTCGTCGTCTGGGTTCAACAAGTCGCTTTGGTTCTTGTTTTTGCCTTTGCGACGTCGATTCAGCACGGAAGGGTTGTTTTTCACCTCGGTTGAATCAGAGAGCGATTTTTGCGGTTTCACAGAGGGCTCTCCATCTCCAATTGCATCTGGCAACACCGATGTCTTTGGAGGTTTTGATGCTTCACTGTCCTTCTTGGCAGGTGTAGCTGCGTTTTCATCCAAGGAGTTTTTTCTGCTGCGTATGGCTTCCATGAGACGTTCCTTCTCTGCCTGGATTGCTGCCCGTCGGTGGTTTTTGGCAGCATTGCGATCGTATTTGTACTCTGGAGCATCAACTTGTCCAAACATGCGCAGGAAAAACTGATTTCCCAGTCCATCATCTTCCATTTCTCCAAAAGCATCTGAAACCTCAGCGCGAAGGTCGCGAAGAGCGAAACCCAGGGTGTAATCGATGTTGGAATTGAAGTCATACGAGCCTTCAATGGCTACATTCATGGCTGAAGATTCAATGACAGTCATGGGCAACCGCACCATTTGTCCACGAACATCGATGCGCTGCTCAACAGGCTCGAGCGCGACGTCTCGTAAACGTTCACGAAGGTCATCAGGGTCGACCAGAGGGGCAATCAAGCGGTGGCCTTCAAGGTAGTTGGCAACCTCCTCAAAGACCTCGAGCTCAGTCAACCTCACGTGATTAAGGGTGGTTGCGAGACTCGCGGTGAAGTGCTCAGAATGCCAGGAGCCATCTAAACCCCAGGACATGCCGAGGTTCCCGGCGGTTGAAATGGCTCCGCTTAAGTGGTCGTAACGAAGCAGGGATTGGCCAAAGTTGTTGTACGTCGAAAACAGTTTGGGCAGCGACACGTCATCTGCCGTGCCTCGAAGGGTGAGCTGCCAGCCAGCTCGACCTGGGGCAAGTGCACCTTCGACATGTGCTTTTCCTTCGAGGCCTTGGAAGCGCGCGCTGTAAATGGTCCATCGAGAGTGTTCAATTTTACTTGTTACGTCGAGTTGACGACACATCAGGGCATCCCACTCGAGAACATCACTTTGAACGTGAAGGGTTAATTCTGAACCGGCGGGAAGCAATTGGGCACTTTGCGATGCATCTCGGTCCAAGTGATTCCACCAAGCCAAAAAAGGCGGAACATTGATCGATTCTGCCGCGACATCAATTTTCCCACGAAGTGGCTCAAAATTGGATAGGGATTTCCAACTCAAATCGTTCAGAGTTGCGACACCAACGTTGCCCGCCCACGACACGTGAACGGAATCCGATGAAAGGAGCGGTCCGCGAAAATCCATGGCATGGGCATTCACGAGGTACTGTTGCCCATTTAGCTTGCCGGAGATGTCCGTCAAATCCAAGGTTCCTCGTGGTGACAAGGTGCCGGCATTCAGATCAACGACGATGTTGCCATCTGCTCTTGCGGTGCCCGATTGAGGAAGCAAAGCTGTGAAGCTTTGGGACAGATTTGGCACCCATGCTTCCCATGGCATGGAAACATCGATTTCGAGGGAGCCATCGAAAAAGTACTGGTTTGATGAGTTGGGACGAATGTTCCCCTCGAGAGACCAGCCTGACCCACTTGCCAGCACCTCGTCCACAGTCCAGTTCCAGACGCCCCGTTCATAGAGAACTTCCCCACGCCCCGAGCAAGCCCCTTGCAAAGCCATGGTGAGGCCAGTGAGGCTCGGGGCGACTTGAAACGACGCAGGGGTTGTGGACCACTTTAAGTGGGTGCTTGCGGGGTTGAGGTGTGCCTTCAGTTGAAAATTGTGTCCTAACGAAAGTTTACCTTGCCAGGGGTGTGACCGAACAAGGCGCTCTACTCCAGACAAGGTGACGCGAGGTACCAACATTTGGGCTTGCCAATCGTTGTCATTTCTGTAGGTTGCTGCGACTTCAATTGTTGTCCCCGCCATTTCGACATCACTTGTAAGACTCCAAAGACCGTCCCCCGTTCTCGTTGAGACTCCCTGTGTGAAGAGTGAAAAGGATTGAAGTTCTGGCATTTTACTGGCGGCAATTTCAACTTCCGCGGCATCCATCGTCCATCGCCATGAATTCAGCGAATCGGTCAAATCAATTTTTGCATGATGCACAATCGCAGAGGCAGAGAATTCTTGATCTAATGCAAGGGCAAGCTCGATGTTTTTCAGCCTGACAGAGGTCAGTGAAAGTTTCGTCTGCTCGTCCGACGTGTCCTTTTCAGGACTCTTGAGCAATTTGCTGACATTCCAGGTTCCGCGACGATCCTGAGCAAGATGGAGTTGGCCATCTTCGAGAGTGATGGTATGAATGTCCGGAGACTTGCCAACGAGGCTCAGAATTTCAATCTCGAGACCGATTCGACTGGCTTGAATCAGGGTGTCTTGGTGTGAATTTGTGAAAGCGACATCGCCTAAATCCACGCTCATGTGCGGGAAACCATTCCACCATGAGAGTGTCACTTCATGGACGTCAAGGTGTCCTCCGTGTTGGGCGCTGACAGCTTCGATGGCCCGGGCTTTCCACTCGTCGCCGCGAAGAGAAGCCAAAAGGACCACAGTGAGGCAGATTACCAAGGGAATGCCCGTAGCTACCAGAAGCATGCGGCGTCGGGCTTTGAAAAAAGAGGTGAGGTCCATCGGCAAGGTAAAATTCGCGAGTCTGAAGAGTGTGCTCGCGTTGCTGGACGGCCTTCTGTCCACACAGAGACGTGCACACCTCATTTGGAAACGCTTTCGTGGCCATCTTTGTCTCATGGACAAGCGAACGTTTCTTAAAATCACTGGTGCGGCTGGTGCAGGCTTGGTGCTCACGCCATGGATGGGTTGTGAACCTAAAGACGCTCAATCTGGATCAACGGCCATGACCACCTTTGGCCCAGAGAGTTTCAAATTGCCAGAACTCGGTTTCTCCCTGGATGCCTTGTCGCCGTCCATAGATGCGTTGACCATGGAAATACATCATGGGAAACATCATGCTGGGTACGTGCGGAAGTTGAATGCCGCTCTTGATGGGCTTACGTTGGCCAACGACGGCAGTCTAGAATCTCTCCTTCAAGGGGTGTCGGCCGAGGACGCGGCCCTCCGGAACAATGGGGGTGGGCACTACAATCACACACTGTATTGGGAGGTTTTGCGTCCGGGAGGTCCCGACGCTCCCGAGGGTGCTTTGGCGGAATTGATTTTGAGAGATTTGGGAGGGGTAGAGTCCTTTGCAGACGCGTTCGCAAAAGCTGGTGCAACGCAGTTTGGAAGTGGTTGGGCCTGGTTAATGGTGAATGGCGAGGGCAAGCTTGAAGTCTCCAGCACGCCCAACCAAGACAACCCACTTATGACTCAATGCGTGGCTCAGACTGGGATACCGATTTTGGGCATGGATGTCTGGGAACATGCGTACTACCTCAATTATCAAAATCGTCGGAAGGATTACATTCAAGCGTTCCTGCACTTGGTGAATTGGAGCGCAGTTTCCGAGAGATTGGAGAGAGCAATCAGCATTGTGCGTTAAGCAAGAACAATTGTCATTTGCTTGAACCTTTGAGCCAACGCGGCTATTCCGCGCGTATGTAGGTAACCAAATTGGATGTCCCGCTGCGCAACAAGGCGCGGAACTGCCTTGTGTTTTTCGGGTTGAGGTGCACTTCCTCAAGCTGCAGCTCTTGCCCGTCAGATTCATAAATCTCCTTGATTTGGTCTGCGCCGAGTATGGTTTTCCAGGTGTTTATGGCTCCGTCTTGTTTGGGGTCAAATGCTCTGACTTCCAAAACATCTCCCCGGCGTTGTGCGACCACCACAGAATAGCGATTCCCAGATTCTTGGGGGAAGCTGATTATTCGCTTTCGACCCAGGCGTTTGAGCACGATGTCTTCTCCTAAGACGAGTTCTTCTGCATCGTTCGAGCCAAGGATTCGGTCCTCAGCAACAATGAGAAAATCATCTTCATCGGTGGCCTGGGTATCCTGCTCTGAGGCAATCCAAGTGCCATGCCAAGACGAAGGGAAGGAGTTGAGTTCTCTGCGGTTTTCAGGCATGGGCGAAGGGAAGGTCACATCTACACAACCAGTGCACGCAAGGAAAGCTGCGCCAAAAAGGAGCGAAAGAGAGTGGTTCATATTCATTGTTTGAATTATCCTAAGACGAGTGCGAGGATGCCTGCGGTCAAGCAGTATGCGCCAAATCCTGCCAAATTGCTGCGCTTTACCAATCGAATCATCCATGTACAAGCAGCCCAGCCGCTCACAAAGGCAGCAGCGGTTCCAACAGCGTACCCACTCCACGGACCATTCCAGGTGTCGACATGGCCGGGCTGACTGAGGAGTTCATTCAAGGTGAGTATCGTGGCCCCGCCTATGGGTATGAGAGCCATCAAGAACGAAAACTTTGCAGCTGCCTCGCGCGAAATTCCAAGAATGAGGGCCACACAGATGGTGGATCCGGAGCGGCTTATTCCTGGAAGAATTGCGCAGGCTTGTGCCAAACCAATGCCCAAAGCGCGGCCAGTATTGAGTTGATTTGACCCTTTTGCTTTGAGTAGGGACAGGAATAAAATTCCAGCCGTGACGCACAGCATCGCTCCAACGAATCGAGGTGTGGCCAGGCTTTCAATGGCGTCTTTGAATCCCAACCCGACAATTGCCGCAGGAATGGCGCTACAAACCAAAAGCCACCCATATTTTCGCGCCTCCGATCCAGCATCGTCTTTTCGAAAAACATCTCGAAACAAGGAGCCAATGTCCTTCCGAAAGACAACCAATGTACTAAAGGCAGTGGCTGCGTGTACAAGCACTGAGAAGGACAGGTCTTCTTCTTCAAGCCCTAGAATGGTCTGGCCTAGAACCAAATGCCCCGAACTGGATACAGGCAGGAATTCAGTCAACCCTTGAACGAGACCCAGTAGAAAGTACGACAGGGCTTCCAAGTCAAGACTTCTTCAGGATGGCGAAGAAAATCACACCGTAACCCGCAAGGACGACAGCCGGAGCAAGGGTAATTCGACGTGTGCTGAAGATGCTTTCGTCAAATATGTTGGGGTCATTTGATCCACCTCCGCTCATCAGCATGTAGCCCACAACGAGCAAGACAATGCCCACGCCTAACCACATGAAGTTGCTGCGGCCGAATGCAAAGCGAGACACATTGTCGGTGTTGTTTGAAGCACTGTTCATGGGTCGAAAATACGATTCTTGAGAGGAGTGAAGTGTTCGAGGTCAAGAGTCAATGCAATTGGGACAAGTCAGAGCGTAGATAGCGATTCACGGCAACACCACTGAATCCAGCACCCAACAAGCCACCCATGGCGACGAAGAAGGATGCAACGATGCCAATCCAAGTCAGATTCATGGTCCCTAGTTGTGTTTGTAACCATGTCAGAACCCCCAATGTCAACGCGAATGCAATTAGGCCCGAAGTCGCACCCAAATACAGCCCTTGGAGCACAAAGGGACGGCGAACAAGTTGGGGTCTTGCCCCCACAAGTTGCATGTTGCGTATCAAGAAGCGCCGAGCAAATACGGTCAGCCGAATCGTGTTGTTGAGCAGGGCCAAGGCGATGATCAAACACAATCCTGCAGCACCAATCAAAAAGGGCAACAAGCGATCAATTCCATTTTGCATGGTTTGAAGCAAATCACCGTTCCAGGCGACTTCAGCCACACCATCGGTGGCTTCAAATCGTCCGACAGCATCTTTCATGGAGCTGGGGTTGGCGTATTCGGGTTTTACTGCGACATCCACTACCGGTGGAAGCGGGATATAACCCAGGAATGACACAAAGGATTCCCCCAATTCGGTCTCGAGCTTGTGCGTGGCTTCTTCGGGGTCGAGATAGGTCACTCCCGCCACACTAGGGTCGGCTTCTAGGGTGAGACGAGCCAGGTCAATTTGGATTTGACTCATCTCTCGTTGGAGATAAACTTGCACGTGAACACGCTGCTTCATTTGCCCCGCAGCCCAATGACCCAAACTCGCTGTGAGTCCAATCATTCCAATCATAAAAAGTGTCAATGACATTCCAACTACCGAGGTGAATTGCGTGGTGAGTTGCGCTTGAGATCGACGGGGTTGAGATTTGCGAACACCAGGCATGGCCCAAAGATGCAACGCGGTTGCCGATAACCGTACCTCAAGCGTACGTGGTTTCTTTCCACATGGCGTATCTTTGTATCCCCCAAATAGGGGATTTGTCTAGAGGTTTTCCGCAGATGATAAAAGTCAATGACAACGCACGAGACCAAGTTCAGCGCCTGCTCGCAGAGGCTGGAACGCCCGAGGGTAGTTTCGTGCGCGTGGGGGTCAAGGGAGGGGGATGCAGTGGGTTGATGTATCAATTGGATTTCGACCATGTGATGACCGATGAAGACCAGTCGTTTGAGGACAATGGTGTCAAAGTGGTCGTCGATAAGAAGAGTTTTCTATATCTCGTCGGCACAGAGCTGCGATACAGTGGGGGGCTCAACGGCAAGGGTTTTGAGTTCCACAATCCAAACGCCAATCGAACCTGTGGCTGTGGAGAGAGTTTCTCTCTTTGAAAACCGACAATCATGGCGTACGAAGGAGAAGATAAAATTCTGGAAGAGGTCACGGGGAAGGCATATGAATTTGGCTTCACCACAGACATCGACTCAGACAAAGCACCGGCAGGTCTCAACGAGAACATCATTCGCCTGATTAGCTCCAAAAAGAACGAGCCCGAATGGTTGTTGGAGTGGCGTCTGAAAGCATTTCGAACGTGGGAAGACATGACAGAACCTGAGTGGTCTCATCTTCAGTACGAGAAACCCGATTTTCAGGCCATCAGTTACTATGCTGCACCAAAACAAAAGAAGGTGCTTGCCTCCATGGACGAAGTGGATCCCGAGTTGCGCAAGACGATGGACAAGTTGGGGATTTCACTCGAGGAGCAAAAGCGTCTCAGCGGAGTTGCGGTAGACTTTGTCATGGACAGTGTAAGCGTGGCCACCTCATTCAAAGATAAACTTGCAGATCTCGGAATCATTTTCTGTAGCATGAGCGAGGCAGTTCAAGAGCATCCAGAGCTTGTTAAAAAGTACATCGGTTCCGTGGTCCCTGTTCGGGACAATTACTATTCGGCTTTGAACGCTGCCGTTTTCACCGATGGTTCATTCTGCTACATTCCGAAGGGAGTGAAATGCCCCATGGAGTTAAGCACATATTTCCGCATCAATGAGAGCGGCACGGGACAATTTGAGCGGACGTTGTTGATTGCAGATGAGGGCAGTTACGTCAGCTATCTCGAAGGGTGCACAGCCCCTCAACGGGATGAGAACCAACTTCACGCTGCAGTTGTCGAACTAGTCGCGCTAGACGATTCTGAAATCAAGTACAGCACGGTCCAGAATTGGTATCCTGGTGACGAAAAAGGCAAAGGCGGCGTGTACAACTTTGTTACGAAGCGCGGCATTTGTCATGCCAGGTCGAAAATCAGTTGGACGCAAGTTGAGACGGGCAGCGCAGTGACCTGGAAGTATCCGAGTTGTGTTTTGAAAGGTGACGACAGTGTGGGTGAATTTTACAGCGTTGCGGTCACCAACAACATGCAGCAAGCGGATACGGGAACCAAGATGATTCACTTGGGGAAACGGACGCGATCGACCATCATTTCGAAAGGAATTTCAGCTGGGAAATCTCAGAACAGTTACCGAGGGCTCGTTCAAATTATGCCCAATGCGGATCACGCGCGAAACTTCAGTCAGTGCGACAGCTTGCTGATGACCGACCGTTGTGGTGCACACACTTTCCCTTACATCGAAACGAAAAACCCCACAGCTCAAGTCGAACACGAGGCAACGACAAGCAAAATCGGGGAAGATCAAATTTTTTATTGTCTTCAGCGCGGCATAGAAGAAGAGCAAGCCATCAGTTTAATTGTCAATGGTTATGCGAAGGAGGTGCTCAACAAGCTGCCCATGGAGTTCGCCGTTGAGGCCCAAAAGCTTCTTGCCATTTCACTCGAAGGATCCGTAGGCTAATGCTCACCATCAAGAATCTTCACGCACAGGTGGAAGACACTGCCATCCTCAAAGGATTGGACCTTGAAATTGGCCCCGGAGAAGTCCATGCCATTATGGGCCCCAATGGCTCGGGCAAGTCAACTTTGGCGTCGGTTCTTGCCGGTCGAGAAGACTACGAAGTGACCGCGGGCTCCATCGACTTTGATGGAACAGATTTGCTTGAATTGGACGCGAGCGAACGAGCGCGAGAAGGTCTTTTTTTGGCGTTCCAATACCCAGTGGAGATTCCTGGGGTGAGCAACCTCAATTTCATGAAGGCGGCAATCAACGCGAAGCGAGAGAATCAAGGACTTGATGCCATTTCGGCAAAAGACTTCTTGGCGTTGGTGGAGGAAAAATCTGCCTTGGTGGAATTGTCGGGTCGCCTGCGCGACCGAAGTGTGAATGAGGGATTTTCAGGCGGAGAAAAAAAGCGCAACGAGATTTTCCAAATGGCCATGCTCGAGCCAAAAATGGCGGTGCTCGATGAAACAGACAGTGGCCTAGACATTGATGCGCTTCGCATTGTGTCAGAAGGCGTAAATGCCATGCGTCACGAGGGCAGATCATTCCTCGTGATTACTCACTATCAGCGATTGCTCGATCACATTGTCCCGGATCACGTCCACGTATTGAGCGACGGTCAAATCGTGAAATCAGGACCCAAAGAACTTGCTTTTGAGCTTGAAGCCAAGGGCTACGACTGGATTAAAGAAGAAACCGCCTGATGTCTCTGGCAAGTGACAAGGCGCAGGCTTTCGTTGCAGGGCTTAAAGCGTCATCGGGATTGGATTTATTGGCAGGCTCTGGCCGTCAAGCAATGTCAGATCTTCCTGTGCCAACTCGAAAGTCTGAGCGTTGGAAATACAGTCCTTTGACACCCATGTTGGCCAAGCCTGTAACGACGGCACCTGTTCCCAAAGGCTGGCCAGAGGGAGAGCCTGCAAACCCCATCCCCGGTCTGGACGCCTACCG
>Ga0160422_10000299_pt1 | contig 29647 bp, 29 predicted proteins | sample Fk160mmetaG_FD_108192 | JGI IMG/M metagenome (GOLD analysis project Ga0160422, IMG submission 108192) | Marine microbial communities from the Central Pacific Ocean - Fk160115 60m metaG | ecosystem: Environmental > Aquatic > Marine > Oceanic > Photic zone | place: The Central Pacific Ocean...
CCACCACCTGGTCCGCCGCCACCACCTGGTCCGCCGCCGCCACCGGGACCTCCAGATCCCTCAGGTGAGTCAGCGCGCCAACGTGCGCCAGAACTATCCATAAACCACTCATCAAGGAATTCAGAGTTGGTTTGTTGGACATTGGTATAAATACCCCAATCCTCTCCGTTTATATGAAGATTTATGAAACAACTTGCAGCAGCAGGAATGTGCTTGCGTATTACTTTTTGAAAGATGAACTCTCTTAGCCAAGTAGGGTCAAAATAACCACATGCAAAGTTTAAAGACTCGTAACCCAAAAGATCTTGGGATGAATCGTATTCATCCATCGTAATGTTAAATGACTTCTTGTCTGATTCATTCATGAAGTAAGAGGTTTGGCCTTTATACCTAGCTCCAACTTCTGGGTATTCTACCCCATTAACAGTAATAGTAGCAGGAATTGCTACGGCATCGTCATAATTCTGTTCAAGTTGCTGCTCGTAATTCGATTGATCGAACTGCAGGTAAATATCGAGCACCTGAGTATCGTCATAAAGCCCATCGAGCTCTACACCTCCGATAGTAAGTCTATGCTCCTCTTCATTAAGAATCCACTGTAATGGTAGATTTTGAGATAAAACAGAAATTGATAAAAAGTTTAGAGCCGTTAGAAGTAGAATGTTCTTTTGCATCATAACAAGAATCAGAGATTTGTGTTAAAGGTAGCTATAGATTTTAGGTTTGGCATATAGTTTGTCCATTTAACAATATGAAAAAATTAATCTACTTTTTAGGTTTAGTAATTCCTATAATTTTTATCAGTTGCGACTCAGATGATGAAGAACACAATTGCGATTTGACGGCTCAAGGTGTGGTAAGAGATTACACAGGATTCGATGGTTGTGGGTTTCTAATCGTCAACGATTCTTTGACATTTGAAGTTTTGAATTGGGATGAAATCAACCTCATTCCAGAGGACGGAATGGAGATATGCTTTAATTATGAAGTCAAGCTTGAGGAAGCTTCTATTTGTATGATAGGAGGAATTATTTGGCTTACAGATTATCAGATTTTAGAATAGTAAATTCAGACTTTAGGCCAAAAAAACGGCGCCCACTCCAGAGCGCCGTTTCAATTTCTAAAAGTTCAATTACTTCACAACTTGTATTGCGCTAGTACGAACTTCACCTTTTTGAGAAACTCTAACTAAGTAAGAACCAGCGTCAAGGTCGCTAATGTTTAGTTGAGTATTAAGCTCAGTAGCAACAGTAGAAACTACAGTAGCACCGAGTAGATCAATTAACTCGATAGAAGCACCAGTTTCTGTAAGCTGAACGTTTACAATGTCACTAGCAGGAACTGGATAAACACGATATTCTACTACAGCCTCATCAATCTCATTCGCACAATCAACATGATTTAAACCATATCCAGACAAGGTTGTATCAAGAATATTCTGATCCATAGGCCAAATATCTTGCTCAACAATTGCTCCACTTGGATCAATTAAAATAAATGTTGGATATGCTTGAATCCCGTAAGCAGAATGGACAGGTCCACCGCCACCTGATGTTCCAGATGCAGCGGGAGCAGGATTAGCTCCAGCATTTTGATTTTCAAAATCTAAAACCTGTTGTTCGGTTCCTTCGTATTCAATAGCTAAGAATACAACATCACCTGAATTACACCCATACATATTGAAATTTGCGGAAAAATCATCTGCTAAAGACGCACAAGGTCCACACCAGTAGGCAAAGAAGTCAACACAAACGTATTTTCCGTCGTCTAAATAATCAAATAATGTATGAGATTGACCGTTTAAATCAGTAACGGTAAAATCTACTGCCTGAGTCAATGGTGTTTGTGCTTGAAGCATAAAAGTCATTGCCAATGCAGAAAGGAATAGAGTAACTTTTTTCATCGCAAGTGGTTTAATATGTTATCGCAAGGTAGTTACTATATTTTAATCAACCTGTTAGAATAGAGACTAACTATATAGTTTGAAGAAAAAGCAGAATGATTTTAAGGTTTAATTATTTGTATAGAGAATATGGTTTATTAAATATCTGTTGGCTAACTCTGAAATAATCAGACAATTGCCTAATTGATTTTTTTGAAAGACCTTTTTTATAGTTGAGGATTTTAGAAACTGTTCCTTTTGACAAATTCAAAATCCCAACTAAATCTTTAGCCTTGAGGTTATTTTCAGTCATTAACAATTTTAAGAGCTTTACAGGATCATCTGCATTAGGAATTTTTTTAGACGATTCCCAGTGAGTGATTAATAATTGAAGTAATTCAATCTCATCACCTGCATATTGATAAGGAAGAGAGGCCAAAACTTGACAGTACTCTCTGTACTGTCCATCAGTCTTGATGACCTTGTATTTTAATATAAACGGTCTGTTTGAGCGCATCTGAGCTGCATAGTAGCAACTAAGATACAAAAGTTTCACAAAGTGAAACTACTTGACTAGCTTTAATGCCCACCAAGCCAATCCTACAACCAACACTACTACTCCAATATTAAAAATTGTATGAGCTCCCATTAAATGATTTAGCTTAAATGTTAGTCCTATAAGAGTAATTGCTAATCCAAAAAGTATAGTCGCTTTGGGAAACTTACTATTGCTTTTACTTGAAGACATATGAATTTTATTTTTCTGATTGAGAAAATCTAATAATCAAGTATTAGAATGCAAATGACTTATCACTGCACATGCGGAATTATAATTTGTAGCAAGTGGGATATTATGAACATCACATAGTCTCATTAACATAGCAATATCCACATCATGTGGATGTTTATCTAAAGGATCTCGAAAAAAAATCACCCCATCAATTTCTCCACGAGAAACCATCGCTCCAATTTCAGCATCTCCACCAAGAGGTCCACTATTTACAGTTTGTATGGTTTTAACACCAGCCTTTTTTAATAACGATCCAGTTGTACCAGTAGCAACTAATTCAAATTTTGAAGAAGAGAAAAATGACAATCTTTTAAGGACAAAGTCAACCATATCTGCTTTCTTCCCATCATGTGCAATTAGTGCTATTTTCATGTGTCAATTTTAATAAAAAATATGAAATAAGAACGAATGATAGTTACGCAATTATTGCTCATTTTCATTCACATAATTGTCCAAATGTAACTAAAAATAACAATAGATCACCCGTAGAAACAACACCGTCATTATTTAAATCTGAATAATATTCAGACACATTGGTATTTTCAAACTCACATGACATGTCGTCTTCTGTTGCATACTCATTATAATTAATTGCAGATTCATATGTGCATCCGTATATAGAACTAATAAAAGAACTACACTTTCCGTAACATACAATTGGCAACAGAATATCTGGTTAAATACTGTTACACTTCTATTTACAAACCCATCTATAGTTGTTGTGCAATTATCTCCACTTTCAAACCATTCTTGATCAGTCTAACCATCCAAGGTGAATTTATATTCATAGGTTCCCTCGGATAGTGGAATAGTCAATGACCATATATTATCAGCATTTATATACATCTGCCTACAACCACCACACCATCCATCAAAACTTGAGTTCAGATACATATTTCCGTAGTTGAAAGGCTCATCAAATTGATTCATGTCAACTTTAAATGTAACATTTGCTAGTTGCCCAAATAAAACAGAACTAATCAAAAAAGTTAAAGCAAAAATTAGGATTCTCATTTTTTAATTTGTCATGAAAAAATAAAAAAAAACTAACATCTTAGTTAGCTATCAATGATATCACTTTATCAGTAAGTTTTTTAATGCACTATCAAGTTGATCAAACTTAAAAGTGTAGTTTGTTTTTTTTATTTTATCATTACTTACTCTACTTCCATATAATAGAATACTTGCCATTTCACCGAATATTATTTTCAAGAAAAAAGAAGGAAGACTTGGAGAAAGGTTCGGCTTTTGTAGAATTCTTGAAACAGATTTAGTAAAATCTACATTTTTGTTTTTCTCAGTAGCAACTGCATTATAAACACCATAAATAGATTTCTCAATTATATGGACGAAAATTCCACATAAATCTTCTATATGAATCCAATTAATATATTGAGATCCAGTCCCAAATTTTGGATTTATATGGTTTTTAGCATATTTGATGGTTTTTTTCATAAGTCCACCGTGTAATGACAGAACAACTCCAATCCTCAATATGGATGTTTGTATGCCAATATTATTAAAATTCAAAGTTGCAGTTTCGAGATCAAAACAAGTTTTTGCAAGAAAGTCATGTCCTTGACAATTCTCTTCGGTATAGATTAATTCTGAATTAATTGCACCATAGTAACCAATCGCAGAAGCTGAAATAATATGATTTATTTTAATGTCATGTTCTTTAATATACTCAAGCAAAAATTTTAATGAAATAACTCTACTGTTATAAATCTCATTTTTACGTTTTTCACTCCACCTCTTTTCGCCAATATTTGCACCTGCTAAATGAACAATTGTTGTAACATGTTCAAAAGCTCCTTTCTCAATTATTTTGTTTTTTACATCCCAGTAAAAATGTTTAATTCTTGATTCTTGTACATTATTTTTTCTTGTCAATACTGCAACACAATAGCCTCTTGATAAAAGTAAGCTTGATAATTCCTTTCCAATATTTCCAGTGCCACCAGTGATAAGAATAGTTTCCATATTTATTCAATCTATCTTTGTTTAGGAACAATGAATTTACATTGTAAATAAAGAAGAAACCACTTATTGATCCTAGGCCATTTGTCTTGTTGTTCTAATTGTCATTAATACATGAGGACTTCTATTTACAACATTCGTTTGTTTACTTGCTGTTGATCTTATAGCTCAGGAATAATCAGGGTGTAAGATAAGGGTTCGATTTCGACTCACCCTCTCAGTTTCAGGGGAAGAACTCATGCTGAGTGTAGCAAAGTTCGTACTCAATCAAGTATCAAAACATTGATAGTATCAAGTTGGTGTAAGCAAAGCAAAAAAACCTCGCCTTCTTTTAGATAGCGAGGTTTTTTAAATCATAAAGTCACCTTTGATAAGGTGTATACAATCTACTATTCTATTTCAACATGAAAACCAGTTTCCATTGAATTCTCAAGCATGTCATCAGCGTGCATATGGAAATGATATTCTCCTGGCGAAGCATCTGTTGGAATCTCAATCGTCCAAGTGAATGACACCTCTGTACTACCTGCACCATCTCCCTCATCTTCAGCGATTTCAACTTCAGTATCTTCATTTTCTAAATGATATCCCCAATGTTCAATCCCATCAGAATCAGTTAATGTTCCTTCAACAGTTATTGTCGCACCAGGCTCCCAAACTGGCTCACCACCTACCGCTAAATCTAAACCAGTTACAGTCGTAAGTTGATATTCTGGTATAAAATCATTTTCGATATGTAGTGGAGTTACTACATCAGTAGCAATATTCCCTTCAGCATCAACCAATGAGATAACAATATCCCATACGCCTCGAACATCGTTTGGAATATCGGTAGAGATTCCAGATGTTGTACTTGTTCCTGATAGTTCATCAGAAAAGTCATAATCCCATGACCCAGAAAAAAGTATTAAACCTTCTTCTTCCTCTTCGCCTTCATGAGCATGTCCTTCAGCAGAGTGGAGATCCCAATTTGCTGTTCCTAATGCGTCATTGTCACATACAGTCTGATTTAATGTTAATGTTGAGCCTGCCATTGCTTCAACTTCATCTACGATTGCAACATCACCAGCCTCTGAACAAAATGTGGGAGCATCAGAATCAGTTGTTCCACATGAATACATGAATATGCATGTACCAAGAGCAAAAAATAAATTTAAATTTTTCATTTTTAATTGTTTAATTGTTTAATTGTTTTTAAGGTCTTTAGACCATGATAATAACCACCACCTGCCTTGAGTAACTAATCCCAATGCTCGGTAAGCACTTATATGATCAAGCCAACTTCTGTTTAAAATATTATCTATCTTAAAATGGAAGGTGCCTTCTTTGTCACTATTTAATTTTAACTCACAACCCAAAAGCGAAACCCCTTCTGTGAAGTCCTCATTTCTCGCAAGTATAAACGATGGAGCGATTGCTCGGTGACTAAATGTTAATGATAAGTTATCTCTTATTGAATATGAGTATGAATTAAATAGATTTAGAGGAGGAGTAAAGGGTAAACCAAGACCAGTTTCCAAGGACCATTGACCAAGGATAGAAGAGTTGGTTTTAAACAAGCACTTTCCTCTTTGAAGATTCACGTCAATCTCAAAACCTGTTCGAAAAGCATCAGTTGCTTGAAATGCATAGATTTGTCCTCCATGAGCTATTGGAGCAAACGATGCAGTTGGTTTTAAATGAATAAATCCTTTGTGTAGAGAGGCAAATGAATTCACATGTAAACTCAAATGATTAGTAAAATTTGAACGTTTTATTGAAGATCGAATTTCGAAAGCAGTTTCAGGTTTGAGATCAGGATTTCCCTGCTCAAATCTGAAAGTCCCATGATGTATTCCATTTGCCGCTAGAGCGTAATTACTTGGAGCTCTAGTATATGCTGTCGTTGTTAAACTAAAAAAGCGTCGATCACTACGAATCGACTTGTCCCAACGTATTGCCCAGCTAGGCATAATTGTATTTAGTTCATAAGCTCTTATGTCTTCACCAATAATTTCGTTATTGCTATTGTAAAGATTTTCAGTATAAGCCTCATTTCCAATATTGATGAAATCAAACCGAGCGCTCAAAGTGCTTTTTAAAAATTTATACTCTAATAGTGTTGACAGTCTTGTTCTATAATGATTTGGAAGTAAAAATTCCCATCCATCAGTTGAACCTTGAAGATGTTCATATTGAATTCCATAAGATCCATGATAGCCATCCCATTTAAATTCAGAAAATAAATAATTTTCTGACAAGGAAAGGCTTAAATCATTTTCAGGTTCAGGACCATAACCATGAGCATGAGGTGGTGCACTTTCAATTCTTAGGTTATTTGAAAACGCAAATTTAATTGTCCTTTTAAGTTTTTTTTCTTTTAACCATTTTCCAGACAGTTGAGTCCTCCTTGCTCTTTGATTTGGGATATCTGTGGAATAGATGTCTCCGTCACCCTGCAGCTGGTTTTGTGTCGGTATCCCTATAATACCAGGGAAAAGACCTTGATGGATTTCAGAAAATCGAAAGTCAATTGAAAGTTGACTTCCATCTTCTTGATTATCAATAAATCCAGCTACGAAATGATTCGAAGTACCACTCGTGTTTGGTAATCGACCAGAATCAATTTGATACAATCTCCCAATATATTCAAATGAAGTTTGAGGGACATTTCGATCACCATACTTCGAATATGAAAATCCGCAGTGCCATTGTAAACTCTGATTACGAGACTTATGCAGTATATAACTCTTTGTTTTATCATCCCCTCCCCTGAAGCTTGCACCTAGTCTAGTTACAGAGCCTTCATTTGATAAGAGTTTAATCGGCAAAAACTTGATTCCACCGCCGACTGCATCAGGTCCCAACCAAATTTGACCTCCACCCTGTTCCAATTCAATACCATCGTAAAGTTCTGTATCAATTAAAATTCCATGATCCTGTCCCCAACGACCACCTACTTGCGGAATTCCTCCATCTAAAACCACCACACGACTGCCCATAAGGCCCCGGATAACTGGCTGCACAACCCCAGCACCTAAGTCAAGAGATCTGATACCAGGAGTATGGTTTAATGTTTGAATTAAATCTTCTTTAGGCTCAACAATTATAGTTGTATTAGAGATAGGAGCATTTATGGTGATTGAATTCAATGTTACTGAAAGAGGATGCATCGCCACATCTAAATGAGATCGACCATTCACGTTGACTATTACTGTACTGTATCCATGAAAAACTACGATAAGCGAATCCAACGCAGTCTCGCATTCAGCATGGAATGCTCCATGAGAGTCTGCACTAAAAGTAATTCCACATGGCCATGCTTGAATAGTTGCGTAGCTACATGGAGTCTCTGATTCAGCTATGTAGACATGGCCGCTTACTTTTTGGGCAAACAGATTTGAGACAGTAAGCACAAAACAAGCAACCAAGACCCATGCTGATTTAGAATAGGTCATAGAAGATTATATGGGGTTTATAAGAACTTAACTTTTGGATTAAACTCTTAACGGGGGGCCTCTTTGAGGAAATGGACTGATAGCCCACTTTTCATAAATAGCATCTGTTAGTGTTCCTATATTCTTAGGAATAACTTCTGGTATATATCGATTATTTTGATAGTATGAAAGAGACTCGAGAAGTTTAAACCATTCGTAATCACAAATGGAGCACTCTTCGTTTGCAGCAACTCTGTCAGTTGTTGTATCTAGGAGATTTACCTCTTTATGATGATAGTGGCTACATATAATGTGTTGATGATTACAATGCGAAAGTATGTAATGAGCATATTTATGATACACTTGCAAACCTTGAGTAATAACCCAAAGCGAAATGAAGAATGTGCTACTATATTTCTTGTAATTCGTGCTCATTACTAATCAAAATTACATCATGATATTTTATTTTAAATAACCAAAGAAGAGAGTTTTCATGCTAAAATGTCTAAAGCAGTTATTACCACTTTCGCTTGTTTGATTGCCTACGATCTTTTGCTCAGGAATTATCAAGATGTAATGATTGGGAGAATATGCTTTGTAAGTATACGCGGCATAGCAAGATTCTTTAGATTACACAATGGAATTACTTCTCCATTAATACTAGATGCATAGTCTTTTAATACCTGTTTATTACTGGCTTCCCACATAATGAAATTTGCATGAATCTTCTTGTGTGTTAATAAATGAACTACTGGTTTTAATGTTTTCAATTTTAAAAAGGAGTCATTTGAAGGTTTATGAGAAGGGAAGCCCCAGAGGTTTCCCCAAATCCCATCAGAAGGAAATTTCATTGTTACAATTAATGTTTTATATCGAACTAAATGCCAGATGAGTTCAACGTCTTTAATCTTTTTAGGCTTAACCTTAAATGGTATCTTATTTAACAATTCAGAATTGTTGGAACAGACACAGTGTTTTGATATTGGACAAGAGTAACATTTTGGTTTTTTGGGCTTGCAAACTAAAGCTCCTAACTCCATCATAGCTTGATTGTGATTTCCTGGATTTTGGATATCAAGCAATAGCTTTGAAACATTATCAATTATCTTTAAACCTCTGCTAGTATTAACAGGCTCTTGCATTCCAACTAACCTAGAAATAACTCGCATTACATTACCGTCAACTGCCGCCACTTCTTCATTTAATGTAATTGAAGAAATCGCGGCGGCTGTATAAGGTCCAATACCTGGTAATTTCAACCATTCGATATAGGATTTGGGGAACTCACCATTAGTATTTATGATTTTAGCTGCTTTGTGTAAAAATCTTGCTCTTCTATAATAACCCAGTCCTTCCCATGCTTTTAAAATTTGGTCCTCTCTTGCTTCAGCTAAATGTTTTACAGTTGGAAAACTAGTGATAATTTTTTGCCATTTTTTTACACCTACTTCCATGCGGGTTTGTTGTAAAATAACTTCACTCAACCATGTTCCATAAACAGTGGTGTTTAATCTCCATGGAAGTTTACGAGCATGAATCAAAAACCATTTTTTTAAAATATCTCTAATTTCTTTATGATTATCATGAACAGTCATTAAAACTGATTGTATTGCAGATCACTCGACAGATGTATCAACATTCACATACATTAGTTTTTCAATAAACTTAACCTCGTAGTATTCATACAAGCCCAATATTGAAATGTGATTTTCTAATCGTTCAAGATCAAATTTATTTTCAAGCAAAGAATCAGAAATTTTGATCCAACTAATTTCTCCAACAATAAAGTTGCATTTGTTTTTTAATTGAAATTTATCGCTCAGCTCTAAACCAATTTGAATTTTAGATTCAGCAACATGTGGTGTATCCCAATTCGCAATCTTATTAAATTCAGGGGTTAAGCCAGAATATTTAAATTCTGATTCATTTGCAGGCAATTTCGCACTACATAAATGCGCTTTTTTGTATATTGATTTGTCAATAAATGAAACCGTAAACTGCTTTTTTCTTTCAATGTTTTTAAGAGTGTGGGAATACATTTTGGTTCTTGGTCGAAGATTCATTCCTAGTAAACCAGGTGAAGATCCAAGATGTACCAATGAACTTACGATTGATAAGTTGTTTTGCCCATTATTGTTAACGGTTCCTACTAAAACAGGGCTTTTAAATCCTGCCATTTTGTTAATCAAGTTTGCTCTTGTCCGTGATGGTAAACTAGCTAAATCTTTTTTTCTTAAAAACATATCACTTTATAATGAGACTTCATAGACTAAAATACACAACAATCATAGACGCTGATCTTGAACGAGTTTGGAGTTTTTTTTCTAACCCAAATAATCTAGAAGAATTAACTCCTAGAAATATGAAATTTGAGATTAAAGATATTGATGACAAATCTATGTATGCGGGAAAAATAATCTCTTATAGCATTACTCCTTTAGCAAACATTCCTATGACGTGGGTAACAGAAATAACTCAGTATAAAGAAAAAGAGTACTTTATTGATGAGCAAAGATTTGGTCCATATAAATTTTGGCACCACCTCCATAAATTTATTGAAGAAGAAGGTAAAACAATGATGATTGACGAAGTGTCTTTTGCTTATTATGGTGGTTTTATAGGCGACTTGTTACAGCATTATCTAATAACAAATAAAATACAGGATATATTTCAATTTAGAGCAAAAGTGATTTCAAATCTTTTTAAATCTTGATATAAGTATGAAAAAAATTATTGTTAATGATTCATTTCAACAAGGATATGAATATTCCTTAGTAGAATTGGAAGGTCAAAATTTTGATCCAGAATTCAATCCAGAATTGACTCCATCAGAGATGCTTAAACTTGGAGTCTTTGGAGGCAAATACTTAAATGATTGCAAAAAAGAATTTCCAAAATCGTGGTTTCAAAATGCAAAATTATCAAATTCTAAGAAAGATATACAACTGAACTTCTTTAAGGTTAACGCTTCTCTACCCTTAAAAGAATGGATCAATAAAGGCTGGATAAATGAACATGATCCTCGCGGCTGGTTCCAATGGTATTGCCGATATTATTTAGGTAGAAGACTTGAAAAAGAAGACCAACGACAAATTAAAAGATGGAAAGCATTTCGACGTCACATTGGTGCGGTAAGAAAAAATTGTGAACCTGGGGATTTAGAGTGTAGAAAAAAACAACGTCAAGCACTTCTTCATTGGGCATATGACTCGCTAAATATTTAATAGAATTATAGTACACAAAAGCATGAACAGTGCAGGTAGTGATTTAATCAATTTATCACCTACCTTCAGATGCATCAAGATTGCAAAAATCATGAATAACGATAAGATGAAAGCAAAAATTTTCTGTGGAACTTCATCAATCCAAATACTCAAAAATATGAACAATGCTGACAGTATTTTTGTTCCGCCGACAAAATAAAAAGTCCAGTCTGGCAAAGCGTAAAAACGGAACTCATCCTTTAGTGACAGTGAATTTCCACCTCGCCAGTTTGTTTTTGTTTTACTTCTTACAAGCCAAACATTTATGATTCCAAAAAAAATTATAGTCTTCACTAATAAAAACATGAAGTGTTTATTTAATTTGACTTATTATTTCTGTATCAAATGGTTTTATACTACTTGAATAGGCATTCAGCAATTCTCCATGAGGATCAATCAAAAACTTATTAAAATTCCATGATACTTTGTGATTTAATACTCCATTTTTTGACTTGTTTGTCAACCAAGTAAATATTGGATGGCATTCTTCCCCTTTGATTTTTATTTTCTTTGATAGTAAAAAATCTACACCATAGTTTTTTTGACAAAAACTTAATATCTCCTGATTCGATCCTTTTTCTTGAGAACCAAAATCATTACATGGAAAACCAATAACAATTAACTTGTCTTTGTAAACTTCATGTATTTTTTGTAAGTCTTTGTATTGCCTTGTGTATCCGCATCTAGATGCTGTATTGACAATTAAAACATATTTTTCTTTAAAATTGGATAAAGAAATAATCTTGCCATCTATTGATTCGAATTCCAAATCGTAAAAGTCATTTTCCAAAATAGAATTTTCAGAAACTAAATCATTTTTGGCATCTGCAATAAATGATGTGCTGGTTATCCAAAGAGAAAAACTAATTGTAATTAAAATAGAGAATGTAAAATTTTTCATTTGGTTAGTATTTTTTGAATTTTTAATTCAACGATGTATGCTTTAGCATAATACTCATCGCTTTTCTTTCTATCTTTTTTTGATAACAAAAAAGCTTTATCAAGTAGTATTTTGTGTTGATTCTTAAGCTTTTTTAATTTCCTATTGCTGAAAAATGAGAACATGTTTTGATTATATTTTTATCGATACAACAATTTCGTTTCTACGATTAATGGTTTTGTAGGGAGGATCAAAAACATGTACTTCAAAGTTGTTGTAATGCTCAATATGTAAGCTACTAAGAAGATCTTTAAGTTTTTGTTTCATTGATTGACAGACATTAGAATTTGGGTATCCTGAAAACGAAATAGTAGCAGCCAGCCTTGGGTTAACTTCTGTAATATGAATGTTTGAGTTATTTGGCTTTGGACAATTGTCATTTGTAATGCCAATTGGCATTACAAATGACATTTCAGAATTTTCTTGCATCGAAGTTATTACTGGAGCAGTCATAGGTATTTGCTGGTTTTCTTGATTTCCACCAAAAATAAAATCAGCTAACACCGAGAACTCTTGATTATTAGCATCATCATACTTTGCTAATAACATCGCATTATATTTTCTAATTTCAAAATCTTCATAAGTGTATAAGACAGAATAATTTTCTGTTTTGATATCGGAAGGTGTAATGAAATGGAAAAGAGTCATGAATGCTGTAATAAATATTGGAAAATTCATTACTGTTGTATTGAGAAACGTTTAATAACTTTTCCAGAATTGTATACATCAAATACTATTTGATGTGTTTGATGAAATCTTCTTTCAGAATCAATTATTTTTCCTGACAGGTCAACAGTATATAAATAGTATGAATCTTCTTCATTCATAACAACATTTTGTACATTACTTGTTGAGTTATTTATTACTGCGTCAACAACATGAACAACACCATTGTTCGATGTCACGTCAGCTGTTATCACCACCGCATTATTTATGCTTATTACTTCGTCGGAAATACCAACTATTAAATCATCACCTAGTAAAGATTCAATCATCATACCATCTGATAAATCTGAACTCATAGCAACAGATCCTACTACGTGATTTTTTAGAATATCTGCCAATCCATCAGAAGCTAAAAGCTCTTCAGCAGTTAATCCTAATTCATCGAGTGCTGCAATAAATGCATCGTCTGTTGGAGCAAATACAGTAAGCTCTGCAAACGGATTGGTTAATACAGGCAATAGTTCTGCTTCTATTACTGCTGCTACTAGAGTATTGTGAACACCTGTAGAAAGAGCTATGTCAACAACTGTTTCTGAAGCCAGAATTACTCCGTCAGTTACATGAACTACACCGTTTTCAGTTTGATTATCTGGGATAATAACCTGAGCTTGATTCACAAATACACCAAAGTCGCCAACCGTTACTTTAATTGTGTTAACGTCGTTCAATGGTGTGGGGGTCATACCGTTTGTTAGATCTGTACTTAAAACACTTGATCCGATAACATGGTATGTTAGAATATCTGCCAATCCATCAGAAGCTAATAGCTCTTCAGCAGTTAATCCTAATTCACCAAGTGCTGAAATAAAAGCATCGTCTGTTGGAGCAAATATAGTAAGCTCTGCAAACGGATTTGTTAATGCAGGTAACAATTCTGCTTCTATTACTGCTGCTACAAGAGTATTGTGAACACCTGTAGAAAGAGCTACGTCAACAACTGTTTCTGAAGCCAGAATTACTGCGTCAGTTACGTGAACAACACCATTTCCAGTTTGATTATCTGGGATAACAACCTGGGCTTGATTCACAAATACACCTGCGTCACCGACCGTTACTTTAATAGTGTTATCGTCGTTCAATGGTGTTGGCGTCATACCGTTTGTTAGATCTGTACTTAGAACAATTGATCCGATGACATGGTATGTTAGAATATCTGCCAATCCATCAGAAGCTAACAGCTCTTCAGCAGTTAATCCTACTTCACCGAGCGCTGCAACAAATGCATCATCTGTTGGGGCAAATACAGTAAGCTCCGCGAACGGGTTTGTTAATGCAGGTAACAGTTCTGCTTCTATTACTGCTGCTACTAGAGTATTGTGAACACCTGTAGAAAGAGCTACGTCAACAACTGTTTCTGATGCCAGAATAACTCCGTCAGTTACATGAACTACACCGTTTCCAGTTTCATTGTCAGGACTAACAACTTGAGCTTGATTCACAAATACACCTGCGTCACCGACCGTTACTTTAATAGTGTTAACGTCGTTCAATGGTGTTGGCGTCATACCGTTTGTTAGGTCTGTACTTAAAACACTTGATCCGATTACGTGGTATGTGAGTATATCTGCCAATCCATCAGAAGCTAATAGCTCTTCAGCAGTTAATCCCAATTCACCGAGCGCTGCAACAAATGCATCGTCTGTTGGAGCAAAAACTGTATACTCTCCAGTACCACTCAACACTGAATCCAGACCAGCAGCATCAATAGCAGCAGTTAATGTTGTGTGATTAGGACTTGATGAAATAAAGTCGTAGACAGTTTGAGCTTGCGAATTTATGTACGCAAAACAAAGTAAAGATGAACAGACAATTTTTTTAAGAATTGTCAAAAGTGAATTTTTCATTTTGTATAACTATTTTATTTATTTTCTATGCAATGTTATGCCAAAAAAAGTCTTAAGCATAAAAAATGTATAGATTTTTTTAAAATATATTATACAATAGTAGAAGTAATTGTAAATTTGTACTATGTCTGTTTACACAATCGATCAACTATCAAGAATTTCTGGTTTTAATAAAATCCTTATTAGAACATGGGAAAATCGTTATAACTTATTTCATCCTCAAAGAACAAAAACAAACATTCGTCTTTATAGTGATGAGTGTCTTGTCCGAGCACTAAACACAGGAATACTAAGAGAGAGAGGATATAAAATTTCTCATATTTCAAAATTGAGTGACGATGAAATTAAATCCTTAGTCTACAATACGGAAGAAATAATATCTTCCAATGTTGTTGAGTACACCAACATAATCATTGAAGCTGGAATAACATTCGACGAAGAGCTTTTTACTGAATATGTCGACAAAGCAGTAGCAGAGTTTGGGCTTCTTGAAGTTTACAATACAATAATTTTACCCACGTTACAAAGGATAGGCATTTTATGGCTAACAAATAATATTATGCCCTCACAAGAACACTTCATATCTGAACTTGTAAAACAGACTATAGTCTCAAACATTTCATTTAATAACAAACCACTTGACTCAGCACCCTCATGGCTTGTTTTTTTACCTGAGAATGAACATCATGAAATAGCCTTGCTTTTAGCAAAATATATATTAAAAGAAAATAATCAGAAAGTTATTTATCTAGGACAATCTGTTCCAAAAGAGTCTCTTGAAATTGTTAGGTATCATAGAAAAATAGATAATATTCTATTTTGTATTATAACAAGAGAATCTCAAAGAATCATAGACTCTTTAATAGATTTTTTAAGAGAATTATATCCTGAGTCAAATATTTATTGTATTACCCACAAATCAAATATCAAAGAAGATCTTTCAAAAGAAGTTAATTTTATTACATCAATAGAACAGTTCACTTCAGAACTTGGTAATATAAATAAATCATGATCAGATAAAATTATATCAGTCAACTTTAACTCTAAGGATTGATGTTTCTGGCTTTTTAAAAGGCATTTATTCAATTGAGATTTCAACTGATGAACAAGCCGTAAGGAATCTCAAATAAATATTAAGTAAATTGTGAGTGTAAAATCACTATCAATGAGAATTCTACTTACTGCTCTATTTTTATTTTGTAATCTCCCACTTATAGCTCAAATTGACTCATTTTGTAATTGTAATGACATATCACAGGGCTCTAGTTCAGATTGGCCTCATGTTCTAACTGCATGTAATATTGATGATGGCAACAATGGAGAGATGCAGGAATTTCAAATTTTAATTACTTCACTTCCAGAAACAGGGGCAAGTTTCAGAGTTGCTAAAACTGTAGCAAATGGAAATTGGTATATCGCACCAGAAACTCCTCTAGTTTTAGGATTAAATATTAAAACAGTGACTGCAGTTGATTTTGCTCGAACAGTAAAATTTCAATTTTCAGACTGCAACATTCAATATGAATTGTTTGTTGTGAATCAAAATGCTGTTTGTGGAGGAAGCCCCGTAATTTTAGGATGTACTAATGAAAGCGCATGTAACTACAACGCAATTGCAAATCAAGAGGATAATAGTTGTTTATTTATTGGTGATCCATGTGATGATGGTGATCCAAACACATTAGATGATGAGATTCAAGAGGACTGTGAGTGTTCTGGAAATCTAAATTCAGCAGTAGATGAATTAGAAGCTTTATCAGTGCTTATCTACCCTAACCCAGCATCAAACAACCTCACAGTTGATTTAGGTGATTTGAATGGTATTAACACAACTGTCAAGCTCTATGATTCATCAAGCAAACTTGTCTTTGAGAAGGAGTCAACTTCAACTCTATGGATTGATGTTTTTGGATTTGCTAAAGGCATGTATTCACTGGAGATTTCTACTAAAGAACAAGTCTTGAGGAGTCAAGTTATTATCGACTAATGACTTAGCTGATTTCTTCTTCAAAGAACCTATAATTTTCTCAGAGGGATTTTAGATTTTAGCTCAAGCGTGTCAATATTCAAATATGTATTCAAAGCACTCTCAGACTAATGTCATATCTGATGACATCTCCATGATTAATTAAAAGGTTACAAACACGCTGTAGATAGTTTTGTGTCGAAAAATTTACTCAGAAACAAACTTCTTATCTACTGAACCATCGTCATAGATGTGGAAGAAAATTTGGTTATTAGTTTGAGTAACCTCTCTTCCTAATAAGTTAATGGTCTTGACTATGGTTTTTTCTTTTTGAAAACCTTGGATTGAATTTACAGAGTTACATTGATAAATTGTTTTTAACACATCAGAGTAACGAGTAGCAACTATTTCTGCACCTATAGAATTGTAATGGACGTCATCTGCAAGATATGAATCTTGCCATTCATAGCTCATATCAACTGCAATAACATTACTCGATATCGTTGTTTGATTTTCAGCTAATTGTTCAATACCAGTATTCAGATTATATAATGCTTGTATCAAATCTGATGTCATCATACTATTTAGACCTGGAGCAATTTGTTCAATTAAAATCAAAACTTGCGGATTATTGGATTGTAGTAATTCTATTATTGAGCTAATATTTTCAAGTGCATCAGGAATACTACTACTCCCTTCATTTAAAGCATCATTTCCTCCTATACAAATAAGAACAATATCTACAATCCCTATATCGGATAACACATAAGGCAATTCTGATAAGAGATCATAGGTTGTAATTCCGCCTATACCTTGATGGTTTGCATCAAAAATAAAATTTTGATAGGTTGGGTATACAATCGGATCTATTTCAAAACCAACTAAATCAAAATTCCAATTACAATCAATTAAGTCCTTCCAAAATTCATATCTATAGCTATCATAAGTTTCGCTGCCTTCAACCCTGGAATCACCGAGACATAAAATTTTACTTCCTGAAGGAAACGGGGTTTGTCCAAACACACTTAGATTTAATAAAATAGCCAAAGCAGTAAATAGAAGTCTCATGGTTAGTGATTTCAGACTTACAATGTACATCAAAAACTAACTTCAAAACAGAGAGCGAATTTGATTCAGGATATGTCACAACATTAGGTTTTTTTGTCTGTTCTGAAAGTTTGATATTCATCAATACTTATTCAAGAAACTATAAATTAATGCTTTAATGAAATAACTTCAGCCCTTATAAGGCTTCGCACTTTTCACCCCACAAAATCCTGTGAAACATTAGTAAAATCAGTGATTTAGGGAAAAGACTCGTTTAGATCTTTTATGGTAGCCCTTAGGGGATTACAAACCTCATTAAAAAGATAAAGTACATATGAGTAATAATATTGATTTGAATCACTGTTATCCTAATTACAACATGGTTTTTGAAATATAGAAAACTTATATTTAGCTATTAAAAATGTTCGATATTTACTTTATGAAGAAGATATTTCTAACCAACTTTTTTTTTCTTTTATTCAATCTAGGATTAAAAAGTCAAACCCTCGTCTCTCCGAACAATAATTTTGAAATGACTTTTTCAATTTCAAATGATGGAGAGCCTGTATACACTTTAAATTATAAAAATCAAGAAGTAATTAAACCCAGCCATCTTGGTTTTGAAATTTCAAATTATTTCTCTGGCTTTTCATTTACTGAAAACAATTTTTTGAGTGATTTTTCTTCAAAATTCCAAATCATTGACCATAAAAATGCAAGTTATGACGAAACTTGGATGACAGTTTGGGGGGAAGAAAGTTCAATAAGAAATAATTATAATGAATTATTTGTTGAACTAAAACAAAAGAATACAGGAAGACTCTTAAATATACGATTTAGACTTTTTGATACTGGTCTTGGTTTTAGATATGAAATACCTGAACAAGAAAATTTAGGACATTTTATTGTTAAACAAGAGCTTACAGAATTTGCTTTAACGGATGATCATATTGCTATATGGATTCCTGGTGATTATGATAGTCAAGAATATGATTACAATACAACAAGATTGTCCGAAATAGAAGCCACATTTGATGCAGCATATACCGAAAATGTTTCACAAAATTCATTTTCTAAAACAGGTGTGCAAACTTCGTTACAGATGAAGACAGATGATGGTATTTATATAAATATACATGAGGCTGCATTAGTTAATTATTCAACTATGCATCTAAATCTGGATATAGAAAATTTAACGTTTACTTCATGGTTAACTCCTGATGCTTTTGGGAATATGGCATATATGAATGCTCCATGTAAAACTCCTTGGAGAACGATAATAATTAGTGATGACGCAAGAGATATTTTGGCTTCAAGAATTACATATAATTTAAACGAACCTCTTGCAATCGACCCATCATGGATAAAACCAATAAAATATATTGGAGTCTGGTGGGAAATGATTACAGGTAAAAGTTCATGGAGTTATACCGATGATTTTAAATCCGTTCAATTAGGCATCACCGATTATGATAATGCTACTAGAAAGAAAAACCATGCAGCAAATAATGAAAATGTGAAATTTCATGTTGACTTTGCCGCGTTACATGGTTTTGATGCAGTTTTAGTTGAGGGGTGGAATGTTGGTTGGGAAGATTGGTTCGGAAATTCAAAAGAGTATGTTTTTGATTTTAAAACACCATACCCTGATTTTGACATTAAATTATTAAATGACTATGCTCATGAAAAAGGTGTTGAATTGATTATGCATCATGAAACATCTTCGTCTGTAAGAAATTACGAAAGACATCTAGATGAGGCATACTCATTCATGAATGACTATGGTTATAACGCTGTTAAAAGTGGATATGTAGGGGACATTATTCCAAGAGGAGAGACTCACTACGGTCAATACATGATAAACCATTATAATTATGCAATTAAAAAAGCTGCTGAATACAAAATTATGATTAATGCACATGAAGCAGTAAGACCAACAGGAATTGCAAGAACATACCCTAATTTACTTGCTAATGAATCTGCTAGAGGAACTGAATATCAAGCATTTGGAGGCTCTAAACCAAATCATACCACAATATTACCATTCACTAGACAGATTGGAGGACCTATGGATTATACACCAGGTATATTCGAAATGGATATAAGTAAATTAAATCCTTACAATGGCTCTAAAGTAAACACCACTCTAGCCAATCAGCTAGGTTTATATGTTGTAATGTATAGCCCATTACAAATGGCTGCAGACCTACCGGAAAACTATATGAGATTTATGGACGCATTCCAATTTATTAAAGATGTACCTGTTGAATGGTCCAAGTCAATTTATTTAGAGGCTGAACCCGGAGAATATATAACTATTGCAAGAAAAGATAAGAATAGTGATAGCTGGTTTATTGGCAATTCTAATGGTTATGAAGAAAGGACTTCAAATATCTCTCTTGACTTTTTAGACCCTAACACAACTTATAAAGCTATAATTTATAAGGATGGTAATGATGCAAATTATTCATCAAATCCTCAATCATATGTAATAGATTCGGAATTTGTTAATTCCAACGATACACTAATAATTAATACTGTTCCTGCTGGAGGGTTTGCAATTCAACTCTCACCGAACAAAGAGTAGTTTTAGTTACATCCAACTTGAAAAGTCTGCATTTGAGTCCTCCACAATCCGGGCATTAACCCCGTTGGATCAATGTTTTTTATAAACGTTACCTCAATTTCAACAATTTCTTCAGAAGGTTCTAAATCAAATATTTCCTCCGGTATAAACGTATAGAAAAAATATCTTTCTTCTGCATTATAGGATGGGATAAAGTTTGAATCTAATATATTAAACATCTGATTCTGCGGAGAATTTTCATATGTATTACCCATACTAGTATTTGTTCTTAAATGAATTGAAATATCTCCATGCATTAAAATTTCTTTATTACTTACAGTTAAAGAATCAGGGTTAAAATTTATATTGATTTCTTGGCTTATATTATAAAATATTGTAAAGTAGTCATCCTGTTGCATGACTTTTGGATGTGGACATAACCTATCCTCACAAGGTGGAGGAATAAGTGTTATATCAAAGTCTCTTGATTTATTCTCAAGATCATTATTACCTCCATCAAGCCCATTCTTCTTCTTAACTAAATAGCTTAGTCCATTTTGATATGCAGTGTATTCATTTACATCATAAAAGTCAGTAATAATAACATCAATAAACCAAATATTTGGATTATTCTTATTTTGCGTCATTTTCAGCTCTTCATTCGAACTATCCCAAGAACCATTACCCACTATGGGTTCTGCTGGCAACCAAGACCACAAATACAATGGATCATCCGAAGTCGCATCTTGTAAGTTGGGACATTCACAATCAGGTTTAGAAATATCTACATTAATCCGTGTTGTTGAATTCACATTGGTTGGAACAGGTTGAATATAGGCTGCCTGACTAAAAATCAAATTACATATGCTTACAAAGCATAGAAAAAGTATAATTTTCTTCATTGTCTCACGAATCTGTATTCATAGCTCACTGCTAAATCATTTTCACATGTCCTAACAAATCGAAGATTTAAATGATTATCAAAAATTGTAGTTGGTGTCAAGAGAAAAAGATCTAGGACGGTATTATTGTTTTCCAAACTAATTTTATCAGGATATACAATATTGTATTGGGATAATTGTGAATTATAAAGATTCCACTTTCCTGAATTTCCAAAATAGTTTTTTCCTGAAATCAAATTAATTGTATCTAAATGAAAAGTCATTGAATCTGTATCAAATGTGATAATGAAATTCTGATAAAAATTTGATAAATCGATTTGTTTTTTATCTGGGGCTTTTTCATCGATTTGCAACACATTCTCTAAAATCCAACTTCCAGACATCGCCTCTATTTTATCTGAGGGACTCCCTAAATCGCCATAATAAGGATCGCGGCAACTTAGAAGTATTATAATCGATAAAATAAATAAAGTAAATCTATTCATGATAATAACTTAACAACCTCCAGGAGGGTTCTGAATAAATAAGTTTGTTTGTGATGTTGCTGGAAACTGTAATAAAAAGCCATCACAATTCCACAAAGCATTTCTTATTTCTAAATCCTGTTCATAGAATGCACCATGTTGTTTCAAATCATTTAACCTATCACCTTCAAAACATAACTCTAGCCGTCTTTCTCTATTAATTATATCCAATAATTCTTGGTCAGTGACTGAGGAATTTACAATCTGAGAAGCAGTTATGTAGGCTCTTGAAATGATCTTATTAATATCTTCTGTAGCTTGAACAATATTACCTAAACGGGTTTGAATTTCTGCTCTTAAAATATACATCTGAGTTAGATGCAATATGGGAACATTGAAGTATTCTTTATTAAATTTTTTTATTGCAATAAATTCATTTTCTAATCCGATATTTTTTATCTCAAACCACGCTGTTCTTCTATCTTCATTGATGCCAAATTCTTGTGTCATATCATAGATTGATGATGAAGCTCTTAAAGTAGGATTATCATTCACATCAGATCGATAGTTATTTGTAAAACCAGACGAACGTACATCTAAGTTGGAAGTTGAAATTGTTCCAAAGATCATTTCTGAATTAATTGTACTTCTGTACCTATCAAGAAATAAACTGTCATTATCTAATGTGAATTGTCCTGAATTTATAACTGAATTACAACTAGATAGAGCATTATCTAAATTATTCATTTGAAAATAAACATGGGCTAACAAAGCATCGGCAGAATATTTTGTCGCATAATTTCCGTTGCTCAATGGTAAATTATCCGATGCATATTCCAAATCAGATAAAATAAAATCATACACCTGATCAACAGTACTTCTGGGTAAAGGGCTCGGGTCTGTAGAATTTTTAATTATTATTCCATCATGACTATTATCGGAGGTATATCCATATGGATGTGCAAATAAATTCACTAAATCATAATGACATAAAGCGCGAATAAACTTTGCCTCTGATAATAATCTTATAGCATCTTCACTAGGTAATGAATCGACTATATCAATATTTTCAATTAGGTAATTACAACGATATATTGCTATGTATGGCTGTTGATAGTATTGCCCTATAGTTCCATTGAAGTACAACGTGTTACGGTTGTATAGCTCCATGTAATCATAATTATTGTTTGGAGCAGCAATATTGTCAGCCAGCAAGGTTTTTAGGTTTTGACAATTTCCATTATATGTATTAGCCAAAACATCATATGCGGAATTTATAAGTTTTTGAAGGTCATCACCATCTTGAATCGCATCCTCAGCTAAAATCTGGTTATCAGGAGGAAAGGAAAGATCACTTTTATTACAAGAAACAAATAGTGAACATAGTAATATCAAGAAATATATGTATCGCATTAGAAACTTATATTAATACTCAGGTTAACAGTTTTCTCTTGAGGTGGTGTTAAAAATGTAATGTTTGCACTCATATTTCTATCAGCATTGTCCTCGAAATCTCTTGCAATTTCTGGATCTAAACCAGGGTATTTTGTGAGTGTTAAGAAGTTAGTTGCAGATAATTCAAACCGCATTTTATCAATTTTCCAATTTTTGAGTTTTGATTGTTTGACATTATATCCAACTGATAAATTTCTAAATCTCAAATAGGTTCCGTCATGTAACCATAAGTCTGTATTTATCCAAGGAGTAGATGCACCATATGTTGATGGATCCATAGTTAATACTGGGTATGTTGCTATATCCCCCGGCTCTCTCCATCGATCATAAATTCTTTCATCAAAGTTCCAATCAGTAACAACACCAAGCTGACGCTTAGATGAAGAATCATAAATATCTCCTCCAACTTGAAAGGTTAACACTAAACCTATATCAAAGTTTTTGATAGAAAAAGTGTTTGTTAATCCTCCAACAAAATCAGGCAGTACATCTCCAACAGGTACGCGATTTGAAGGGTCCCAATCATATGTTTCGTTACCATTTATATCAAGATATACAGGCCTACCATTTTCAGGATCTACATGAGAAAATCTCACCAAATAGTTTGTTCCAACAGGCATTCCTACAACAACTCTTGTATCATTTGTTCCACCAGCTACAGCATCTTCAGAATATGGCCCAATACTAACTATCTCATTATAATTATGAGCTATATTAAAATTAGTTGACCACTTGAAATTTGGTTTTTCAATATTATGTGAGACTAAACTAAATTCAATTCCCTTATTTAATATTTCTCCAACATTATCCCAATAACTTGTAAAACCGGATGAAGGTGGAAGTGATATATCCATGATAACACCGTCAGTATATTTTCTATACGCTTCAAGTGTAAAATGAATTCGATCATCATATAAACCACCTTCTATACCAATATCAAGAGTGTTTGATGACTCCCACTTTAAGTCAGGGTTCTCTCGTCTGATTGGAAAGATTATGGGTTCATTATTATAGCTTATTGAATTTGTAGTATCTGAAAAAGTTGCTCTCCATTGATCATTGGGGATATTCGCATTACCCGTTTTGCCATAGCTGATTTTAAATTTCAAAAAATTTATCTTCTCTACTCGTCTCAAGAAGTTTTCTTCAGATAATATGTATGCAAATGATGCAGAAGGGAAATAACCATAAACATTATTAGACCCAAATCTCGATGATCCATCAACTCTCATAGTTCCTTGTAAATAGAACTTATCTTGAATATTGTATTTGGTTCTAGCAAAATAACTAAGAAAAGCATATCGCGACGAGGGAGTACTTAGTTCAATTGTTGTGTCTAAGTCACTTAATTGATTTATAGGGCCTAAAACATTATTAGTTGAAATAGATGAGTACTGATTTTGTGATTTTTGATATTCATACCCAAAAAGAAAAGAATATTTATTATTGAAAATATCATTGTCAGAATAGCCAGAAATCAAATTAATATTTTGATTTTCAATTCTTGTATTATATCTACTTGCTTGTCCAGCATGATTGAAAAAAGGGTTCAATAATTGTGGGATATAAATATCCTCTTGCAAATGCATTAAATCCTGAGAAGAAGATCCTTTCAAATACAATTTGTCATTTATACGATATGTTGCTGCAAGACTATATATACCTCTTTTTTCAAGATTCGTCCATTCTTTCAACTCTCTTGTTCTTACAGGATTACTTGCTCCTTGAAAGTAGGTACTGTCATTTATAAAAACCGGATAAATAGGCAAAGCAGTTGACATGGCTTCCCCAAGACCTCCAGACCAAGCACCATCTATTCGATTATTTGTTCCATTGCTTTTTGATAAGCTTCCTGAAATTGTTAATCTGTCAGAAAATCTATAATCACAATTAAGTCGCCCACTTAGTCTTTCGTAACTGTTTCCAATTAAATAGCTGTCATTTATATCATAGCTAAGGTTTGAGTAAATATTAAAATCTTCATTCTTATACTTAACTGAATAGCTATATGCATTCTTGACTCCAACGCCAACAGTTTTATCGATCCAATTCGTATTATTATTTATTGCTTCTTCCCAACTTATACCACCTGGTAAAGGTGCCAAACCAACATTTCCATCATTTTCCCAAGCTTCTTGGTATAATGTCAGATAACTTTCAGAATCAGTCATCCTTGGCATAGCAGTAGGTGCTGCAAAACCAATTCTACTGGTAAAATCGTGTGAAAGACCCGTTTTTTTTGCTTTTTTCGTTGTTATTAATATAACGCCATTAGCACCTCTTGAACCATAAATACCCGTAGCTGCTGCATCTTTTAAAATTTCAATAGACTCTATGTCGTTAGGGTTGATTGTGGCAAGTGGATTATTATTCATTCCACCTGCATTACCTTTTATAAAATAATCTTGAGTAACTGGAATTCCATCTAAAACATATAGAGGATCTCCACCGGCACTTATTGATGCTATTCCTCGAATTCGAACTATTGATGATGAACCAGCCATACCACTACCTTGAGTGATTTGAACGCCAGCTGCCTTTCCTTGTAGAGCAGCTTCAAAACTAGGAGCAGGAATGTCGGTAATATCTTTAGCGTCTATTTTTACTATTGTGCCCGTTAAATCTCTTCTTCTGTCAACTGAATAACCTGTGACTATGGCTTCTTCAAGATATGAAGATTCTTCTTTAAGCTGAATATTTAATGATTCTCTATCAGATTCAGCTGTAAACGTTATTGTTCTTTTTTCGCTCTTGTATCCTATATATGAAAAAACAATATTGAAAGTTCCTGTTTGATTAATTTCAATTTCATATTTCCCTTCAAAATCAACACTTGTTCCTTTTTGGATCTCTTCTACGTAAACACTTGAAAATGACAGCGGGTTACCATCTTGATCAGTTACGGAACCTGAAATTTTTTGTGCGTTAGATACTAGACCAAAAAGAAAGGTGACCATAGCTAATATCCAAAACTTTTTAACCATGGACTAAAAGCTTTTTTCTAACAATTTGACCATTTTTTAAAGTTACGATGATGTTATATAATCCATCGATTAGAGTAGAACAGTCTAAAATATTTATAGATGAATTTGAAGAAATTATTTTTTTACCTGATAGATCAAAAACTTCATAGTTTTCAATTTCGTGTTCAGATTCAATGAATAAAAAATCATGTGTTGGATTAGGGAAAATTCTTACATCATAATTATTCGTGTTTCCTTCATTAACTTCAAGCTGTATGACTGTCGATAAATCAGGAGTTGGCGTTTCGAAATCCGTAAAGATTAAATATTCACCCGCTTCTAATTGTAGAGTCATATTAATATCATTAACCTCTAAACTTGTTCCTTCGAAGTAATTATACCATGTTCCAGAATATGGAAAATCTGGGGATGTTTCTTGTGATTGTAGACCGAAATTTCCTACCAGACAAACATTTTCAGATGGTGAGTATAGATTTATTTTTTTTACGTTGCCACTTAAATTCACATTGAAATCAGAAGTCTTAAATACTTCATATTCAGTTTTAAGGAAATTTAGAGCCTTTACTATTTTTAGAAGTTTTACTCTATTTGGATTTATAAGATAATCCCATCTAACTGGTTTAGGAGCAGTTCTACAATCATCACTTATTGATCCATTTTCGCAGTAGTTTATTGAATAATCATATCCCATTTCTCCAAACTGCCATATCATTTTTGGGCCAGGTATTGGTATTAAAAAAACAAATGAAAGTTCTTGTCTTGCAAGAGAAGTATTACTCATTTGAATAAAATAATCTGATGATGAATTACCGAAGTTGATATTATTAAACATCAACCTTTCCTCATCATGACTTTCCATATATGAAATTAAGTGTGGGCTTCCCCAACCTCGACTAGTATAAACCCCCCAACTTAAATCACCACCATATCCCATACTTGCTTCAGTATAATCACTATGCATATTACCCCAAAGTAAAAACCCATTGTTAGAAAGAACTTGTTCTTCATCGTTATTTGCGAAGTGTTCTAGGATAAAATACTTTTCTGGATAATTAGACCATATATGATTAGCATATTCATTTAGTATATTTATTCGGCTTTGATCATATGCGTTCCATAGTTCAATATTTCCAATCGTATTATTTTGTGTGAAACCCTTTGAAAGGTCAAGTCTAAAGCCATCAATACGATATTCTTCAACCCAAAACTTGAATACTCTTTTACAGAACTCTTTTGTTTTTTCTGATTCATGGTTGTAATCATAGCCTACATTAAAATCATGTCTAGGATATTGATTAAACCATGGATTATCTGGGCTTGGTTGTCCCCACTCTCCTATATCTTCATCAAAATACATTCTAACTTGGGGGTTACTTCCAAAAGAATGATTTAATGCTATGTCCATGATAACAGCAATATCACGTTGATGACATTCATCAATAAATTCTTTCAAAAGGTTTTTGCTACCATACATTTTGTCAGGTGCAAAGTAGAAAGCAGGATTATAGCCCCAGGAATTATTTCCATCAAACTCTGAAATCGGCATAAGTTCTATGGCATTTACACCGATGTATTTAATATAATCTAGAGTGTCAATAAGATCATTATATGACTGTGATTCTAAAAAATCTCGAATTAATAACTCATAAATAATTAAGTTTTCTTTATCTGGAGGTGAGTAATCATTTGATGACCATTCATATTGAAAAGGATCATTAATTTGAAAAACAGAAACAATATCTTTTACATTCCCCGATGGATATTCTATCAAATTAGGATAGTTTGATTCTGGAATGTATTGATCATGATATGGGTCTAGTATTTTTTCAGCATATACATCTGCAATTCTTAAGAATTCAAAACCAATAGAATATTGAAAGCGGTACTCAGATTGATTATCTAACTGGTCAATGGTAAGCCAGAAATTCTGTGTTTCTGGATCTTTATTCATAAGATAATTTATATCATACTCCCAATCGTTAAAATCTCCAAGAACATAGATGAAATCTTTATTTGGAGCATCAACCTTAAACGTCACTTCATTAGATCCAGTAAAATTTATTCCATATTCAAGTCCCTCCGGTTCGCTCATCAATAAATTATTTGGTTGAATGATGATTTTAAGGGTATCAAAAATTTGAAGTTCTTGTATTTCAGCTTTCAACGTAAAAACGTGTAGGCCTTGACCATAATCTTGAGCATTAAAATTAAGTGATGTATTAGATAGCAAATCACCAGAAGTAATAACATCTCCTTCATATAAAATCTCTAAGTCACAATTTTCAGAAGCAGCTCCAATAATTTCAAACTCGCTCTCAAGACTATAGACTAATGTTTCATTATTTGGTGAAACAAATCCTGCCGAAAAACCATCATTTGTAATAGAAAGATAGATATCGTCTCCATTAAATGTTCTTCCTACATAATCTCCAGTACTGTCACTAAAAACAAAAACAAGATGAGAAACAACTTCGTTTGGTAACAAATTAAAGTATTCATCGATTTGAAATGAGAATTCGTAAATATCATTTGAAATGTTTGTCATCAAAAAATCAGGATTTCCGTTACCCCAGTCTCCCATAACATGTTGCCAATCATTTAAATCATTACTAAGGTTGGTTATCACGCCACAGTGAATAAAAACCTCACTAAAGCCAACAAGTTCTTGATTTCCTTGTGAAGCATCGTATGTAATAGTTACATAATCATTTTGTGAAGGAAAGTAAGGGTTAGAAACAACTTGACCTAATAAAAAAAGAGGCGATATAAACGTTAGAATTAGGAGTAGCTTGTTCATATTACTACTTCTATAGTTTAATAAACTTTAAAATTTGATTTTTATCACTTTTCAAATAATAAATACCACTAGCTAGCGATGTGATATCAATGTGATTACCTGTGCCTTTGATTACGAGCTTCCCTGAAGGTGAAAAAATTCTATAATCAACACTTGCGTTGAAGTAGACAAAGTCCATTGCAGGATTTGGATATAGAGTAAGCTCAAAGGATTCATTATATTCTCCAACTCCAATTCCAAAATCGATATTTAAATCGTTACAATTTTCACAACTGTTGTAACAAAATATTCCAGCAGATTCATTATAGCCAGATCTTGTAAAAGATCTGTTCCAACCACCTATACCGTTTGGATTACCGCAACTATCTGCAGCAAAGTCAAAGCTCTCTCCATCTTGAAAAGGACTGCCAATTAAAGGTTCTCCATTAGAGAATTTGTAGGCAATTTCTTCTGGTCCATCTATTAAAATAGATGTTGAATAAACTCCTGGATAATCATCTAACTCAAACATTTGAACTCTCCCATTTTGCCATTGTGGATCAGTGAAATTACCAAGTATCCAAACCCCTGAACCTTCAATTTCTTCATTAGACATATCAACTGTAAAAATTATTTCTGCAGGATC
>Ga0160422_10000300_pt1 | contig 29611 bp, 39 predicted proteins | sample Fk160mmetaG_FD_108192 | JGI IMG/M metagenome (GOLD analysis project Ga0160422, IMG submission 108192) | Marine microbial communities from the Central Pacific Ocean - Fk160115 60m metaG | ecosystem: Environmental > Aquatic > Marine > Oceanic > Photic zone | place: The Central Pacific Ocean...
ATTTAGTTTTTTATTATAAAAAATTTTTGCACCTCTAAGAGAAGCCTTTTGTTGGGCGGTTTTTGGTTTTGTATTAGAAGATACTCGTGCTAATTCTTTTTCAAAATTAGGAACACTATATCCAAACTGTCCCTTTTTAGGCCTTAATTTTTTTGGAGGTATCTCAAGCACCATAATATATATATTAAAAAGAAAAAGAATTGTATTGTTTTTTATGGAGATGGTTTACATGAAATCTCTCCAGCTTATTTAATTTAAAGTAATCTGCCATAGTTTCATCGTTGATTTTTAAAGGTAGTTCAGGTAAATTACATATGTTTGGAATAAGTTCAAAAATATACTTTTCTAAATATTTCATTCTATATCGGGTTGCTTCAAATAAATAACGCGCTAGTTTTGTGTTTAGAAACTCAAAAAGTATTTTAAATTCTTCTCGGGTTTTATTGAAGATAACAAATTTATCGCGATTAGATATACCATAATTACCGGAAGGGTCATAAAAAGGGAAGCCGTACATACCATGTGCCATAACAATTTTAGGTATTGCAAAATAAGAGCAGGGTATATCGCTATATTTAATAACTAATTTTGGATCTAGGCCATTTAAATGACAAGTGTGTATGTTAGGGTTCATAAATTCTTCACTTTTTATATCACTGATTTTGCATTTCTTAGAGATATCGTTTGTTTTATTTACTTTTAAATGTCCATAAATCACTACATATTTCTTTAGTTTGTTAATAACGGTCGCCCCATAAATCGGTATTGGATAATTTGGTAAAAAATTATAATTTACAATATTTTGTTTTTCCTCATCGTAAATAGGAATAATACCATCTGTAGGTTTTTTTTGCAATAAAAAATAAGAACATGGAGTCTGAGCTTGTTTTTTGAATACTTTATTAGCCTTGTTTCCAGATAAAGTTTTCAATATATGAATTTTATACTGGGTTATGGTTTGATACATAGATGCTTTATCCGGTTTCATCCACATACACGGTATTATAGTTAATAAATAGCCATTTTCATTTAGTATTCTTAAAGATTTTTTTATAATATCAACCCATATAGTATGACCATCATTTGTTTTTTTTTTAACTTTGTTTGTAGGAACTTTTTTAATTGAATTACTATTAAACGGAGGATTTCCTATTATAATATCTATTTTTGGTAAATTAAAATACTGTAAAAAATCTTGTATATAAAGATTTACTTTGCTACCAAAATGGTAAATCATCTCTGTTTCATAAATGTCGTTTATTTCAACCATATAAATCATGTTTTCAATAATATGAGCTTTTCTCTCTTGTGGATTTATTATAACATCCTCGAGAGATTTAAATAATATATTATATAAATACATTGAAAATACTCCGTTTCCACTTCCTACATCTAACCATTTCAAATCTTTATTTTTAAAAATATATTTTGGAATCATTTCAAACATTTTTTCTACAAAAAAAAGAGGTGTTTCAACTTCTCCATATAGTTCTTTATAAATGGAACTCATAGTATATTTTTTTAATATTTAATTTAAAATTAACGTTAATTTAAATTAAACTTCAATAGTTTCTTCTACGTATAAGCATCCTCCAGGATACATGTGCGACAACTGATTTGCTTCTCCATTTTCACAGCCGCTACATTTATTTATAGGGGGTTCTTTTGATTTTTCAGATGGAGTAGTTTCTATAAAATTTGTGTAATGATATTTTGAATGAATATAACATTGATACATCGGGTGAGTTAGAGGTTCAGGCTCCATCTATTATAATTATATATTTTATATTTCATTTAAATTTTATTTCAATTTTAATTTTTGTGTTTTTATTTTTTGACCGCCTTTTTTTTCACATATATTCTTTGTTTTACCTAGACCATATTTTTTATCCATATACTTCATATCACTTGTAATAATATTACATTCTTTTACTTTATTGTTTTTTCTATAGATTCTTAGTATATTAAAACGACCTTTTTTTGCTATAGCCGCCTTCTTTTTTGTTTTACCAGTTTTTCTTGCTTCTGCATTTACACCCTCTAGAATAGCTAACTTTCTTTTTCTAAAAGGATCTTTTAACCTATAATGATGTTTTTTATTTTTTTTACTTATTTTTCTTAGCTGTGGTAATTGCTTACTTTTTTTACCTGCCATTTATATATTATTTATAAAAAAAAATTGAAATGATTTGTCCTTCATTTTTCATTTACACAACAAACCAAAATGAGTGAACATCATGATAATCTTACATTATATGAAACTCTCCATAATACAGTACCTTGGGAAGAATGTCCTAATAAGGAATTCCTTGAACAATCATGGAAAAGTATCGCAGGACAACTCTCTTCTTTCCAAAGAGAAGATGAAATCGTCCGTCTTAAAAAAATTATATGGCAATTAGAAGAGCGTCTGGCGCGGGAGGCGCGGGATAAGAAAGCCATGGAGGACCGCATCGAACAGCGTGCACCATCTGTGAGCTGTTTCATCCTAAAAAAATGAGTATATAAAACAAAAATCTTAATAAATATTAACTATTTTTAAATTTTTTTATTATAGATATCGTGGATCACGTCTATCTTTGTAAGCACCCTGATGATTAATATTAAACATTTCCTGCGTAAAATATTCATGTATTTTACTACGTAAATATTGATGTGCTACTGTTTTTTCTTGTGGTTGTATTTCTTGAATCTTATACAGTTCTTTACCATCAGTTTGATAAGATACAGAGTTTAGATCATAGTCAGGAATTTCACCCTGTTCAGGATATTTTGCATTTAGTTCTATCAACATATAATTGCTTTTTGCCCACATAACATCAAATGTGTAAGGAGTTTGCTTTAGAAGGGATGGAGTTAAACGGGTTACGTTTCGCAAGATGTACATTGTGTTTAATTTTTTTTTTTATGATTTTAAGTTTCAATTTTAATACCATAAATATAAATATAACATTTTTGAAATATTATTATAAATATACATTTTTATAAAAGTATAATCAATAGAATTTTTATAAATATTTTTAATTATATAAGCTTTTAATAAAATATGAATAAGTAAAAATACTTTTTTAGAATATTTTTTTTTCAAATAGTCGTTAAATAAAATAATTAGAGGACTAAAGTTATATTCATGTAAAATATGTAATATCATAGAATCTATTTTAACATTTGATGCAGTTGTCATAATTATAACTATTAAAATAAATTAAAATTAATTTTAAAAAAATTGAATCTTTTTAAACAACAATATTGAAAAACAATTATGAATAGACCTGTATCTCCTACATGTATTATGAAGTTTGCGGATGAAGCTCAACAAGAAATCGAAAATACTATTCCCGTAACAAATATTAGAGAAATTGTGGGAATTGGCTTTGATTATATTCAGCAAAAACTAAATAAAACACATATTAACACGGGAGAAGTACTTTTAGAACTTTTCAACTTTAATGTACACGATCCAGCAACGGACAATGACTTTCTAGTTCCGGTCTTTTGTCTTGCGATTGTTCTTTTGCGAAATTTCCAGGAGACCTTAGAAAATCTCCAGCCAGGCGTTTATGACTCTCTTGTTTCTTATGCAGTAAATCAATTTGAAACAAAATCTCAAGAAATTTCGTAAATGTCTAATAGATTTTAGTACATAAATATTATAATATGTGTATATAGTATTTATGCTTAGTTTATTTATTTATGATGGCGATACTCCACTAGGATGGAAAGATAAGATACAAGAAAATAACGCATCTTCTTTATTTTATCGTATTTCTCCGTTATTTTATTCTGTTTCCGGAATAATCGTTTTGTTATTGAATAAAACTTTGAAAGCTCACGATAAATTTTTTTGGTGGAATATTTTCGGTATTATGTTAATACTGCAAGGAATTTGTAGCTATATGTCTGATGTAGAATATTGGGGAAAAAATTCATATTGGGAGCCAATAGACCGTTTTATAGCTATTACTTTGACTCTTATAGGTGGTCCAGTGGTTATATTTCGCACACTTTTTGGATATGCTAATTATCCTTTTTTCTTTACATTATTATGGAGCTTAAGTGTATCATTTTCACTTTATTGCAAATATATGTCAAATCTATCATTAAAAGCATTAAATTCCAGTGATTATTTGTTCTGGCATTCTCTTTGGCACTGCTTACCTTTATATGCAACCTTTATTATTTTATTACTTCATTTTTCCGACAGCTGCAGGATTTGAACCTACGCGGGCAAAGCCCAGTGGATTTCAAGTCCACCTCCTTAACCACTCGGACAAACTGTCTAAATAAGTAAAGCTTTCACGCGGGATCGAACCACGGACCTTGCGCTTACTAGGCGCATGCTCTACCACTGAGCCATGAAAGCAGTTCTCCCACGCCGAGACTCGAACTCGGGTCAATCGGGTGAAAGCCGACTATCCTAACCACCTAGACTACGTGGGAAATAAATAAAAAAAAGAAAAATCTGAACATGATGTTCGATATGTTTCTAATGCTTATAATTCGGCTAAGCATGGAGCCTAAGTCCTACGCGGGATTCGAACCCGCAACCTTTCGATTAGAAGTCGAACGCGCTATCCATTGCGCCAGCAGGACATAAAATGGTTATTCTATATGTCAGGTACAAAAAGGGTCTCACTCTATCTCTCTCTATGGTCCACCCCACTCCGACTGCAAGGTTTGCTTGCTGTTTCGTGCAATGACTCGCTTGCGCCGCACCCTCTCTTTGTGCATATTTTGTAAGGCCCACTTCGCTCCACTCTTGAAGCGATAAATTGCACGAACCGAGTTGGCCTCTGCTTCTTGGGATTCGACGGCGCTCATTTGATTGTTCCAGCGAGCCACTGGTATGAGAAAACTCTGATACTTACGCCCAACATGACAGTTCTCGTAGTCGTCTATATGACGACGATGTCCGTGTTGATGTTTTACCTTAACAAGTTCGGCTTTATCGAATGTGATTTTTGCAGACATATTGTTGTGATTGAATCACGTAAAATGAGTCGGTACTTCATACCCTTAAAGATAGAACAGTTTCAATTTTTTTTTTTACACAGTCATTTCTGACTTAGTAAAAAAACCGATTTCATATACATATGTATATATGTTTTAACTTTTAATATCTTTATTTTTAATATATTATATTGGTATTTCACTTTTTTTTGTTAAGTCAGAAATGACTGGGTAAAAAAAAAATTGAAAAAGAACAATCGTTCAAATGATTAAGCAGCTACACATTTTACGTGATTCAATCACAACATGTCCAGTTCTAAGATTCAAAAGACTCTTGCCGCAGAAGCCCTTCAGGCTACTATGCTGGAACGCCGTTCTAAGCACGCCGCCTGGCTTCAGCGAGAGGCGCGTCGCAAGAACGGCGGAGTTGCTCATGCAGTGAGGCTTGAGATTCTTTCAGAAAAGAAGCATGCGGTCAAGTCAGCCGAAGAGAATGGCGAGTGGGTCTCTATGACATCCGATGGAAAGATGCCTGGCACCATCATGAGTCGCGGAAAGCGTCGGGGCAAGAAGACAGATGCGAAGAGTTCTGGAAAGAGCTCTTGTCAAGCGAGCAGGTTTGCGTCGCTGGATATGGAAAGCGAACACGAAAGCGAAGACGAAAATAACGTCATTATAACACCGATTAAGAACGAAATTTTGCAAACCGTTCACTCTAACACATGGGCAGCGATTGCGATGAACCAACTCCCGACGAATCAGGTCGAACAGAAGTGGACTAAGTTTGAAAAGTCCACTGACGCGCCATCGTCAACCACTGTAAGTGATTTCGTCGCTATCGCCTCGACGAATATGCAGACCAACAACGATGCGTGGGAGGATTCGGATGATGAGACAGAGCCAGTCAAGTACACCACACCAGTTAAGAAGAGCTGGGCCGATATGATGGACGAGAGCGACGAAGAAGACGACTAGAGAGAGGGTAATGGGGTAGGGGTATTTCTAGAACAAAACAACCTTTTTTTACGACACCGTAAGAAGTATTTCTTCTTTTTCGTCATCGACGAATTCGTATTCTTCTTCTTCGTCGGTGTTGTAGTAAATAGAATTTTTATATAAATATGATTGTAATTGTGAAGAAAATCCATATGTTTTTAAGTCCATACCGAGTTCCTTAAATTTTTTTTTATATTTCTTAATAAACGGTTTTCTTTCTAAAAATTTACCATTTATATCTATTATATCATTTAAAAATACATCATTGCTATAATCATTAGACTTATACTTAAAGCTTAGGTTTTTCAAAAGACCTTGGGGGACAAAATCATTTTTTTTGAATATCAATCTATCATATATATCATTTGAACGGGAGAGCCTCAAATAATATTCGTAATCAAGAAATCTCAAGCCATCACAAAATCCCGACAAAATTTTACAAAAAGAATCGGTGTTTTTTCCAAAATCCATACCTGCTCCCCATTTTTCTAGATAAAACTGTTGCTTTATGCGATAACTCTCTAGCCAGTATGTTATGTAAATAAGCTTAAGCGTGTTTTTGCAAGTTCCAACATCGGAACATGCCTGCCACTTGCATTTTATTATTTTTTTGTATAGTTTCACTGCTAGCATGAACTCTTGGATACAAATGGAATAATTGCCACGATACTTAAGGGATTCGTGATATGTGTATTCAGTAGTATCGGTGTCTAAATCATAAATAAATTTTTGTTTGTTACCACTTCTGTATATTGCTAAATGCTGAGTAAAACTATTCATATTGCGTTTTAATAAATTTAAATACAATAAATTTAAATCAATTTTTAATGAATTTAAAAATATATAAATAAGATAGTAGAGAAATTATGATGAATTTTTCAAGATTACCCTTTTTTTTAGTTTTGTATTTTTCGCCTATGGTGGGCGGTTTAACGCCAAGTAGGTTGCCCAACGGAAAATTAAGGACGTTTATATCTTCCATTCCTCCTTCAAAAGATTTATATAAAATAAATTATTCACAAGCGTCTTTAATAAGTAAGAATTGGCTACAAAATATAGTAGTAGCTAGCGTTCAAAGAGAAAAAAATAAACTAGAAAAAAGGGTAAAAGATAAATCAAAAGATAAAACAATTTCTTCTGGTCTTTTTGAAATGGAAGATGCTCACATAGTTACAAGTATAAACCAACTGGAAGGATACATCCAACAACATCGAGCGCCAGAAGATATATATATGTGTTGGAAACCTAAATCGAATGAAGGTATTCAAAGTGTTTTATTTATAATAGTGGCCGAAGTAGATAAAGAAAATAAAAAATTTTCTATAAAACAACTAGTACCTTCGCCTTTTTGGAGCCCAGAACAAATACAAAGTAACGAATTGAAAAAGGCTTTAATACATATGAATGATATTAATAATTGTACAGAAATAGATATGAATTATTTATATCAGCATGATTTAAGATATAGACTGGCTTGGGCAACATGGAGACTTGATTTAGATTATAGAAATAATACATTTGATTGTTTAAAATCACCACAAGAAAACATTACATCTATTATAGATATTGAAATAGATGATATAGATAATTTATCACCATCCGATACCGAATAAAAATTGAATTTACATTAAATACTTTAAATTATTTTAATAAATTATGAACGTACGCTTTATAGTACTTATTTCTTTGTTGTTCGCCAGTTGTGATGGATTTTTACAAAATATAAAAATAACTACTACACCCTGTAGATACTGTAGATACTGTAGAAAAATAAGATTGAAATATTGTTTTCTACTAAAAAAAAATGATATTCAACTAGAGCCATACACAAAAGAAACTGTATTAGAAAACATGATTACAATAGTTAAAGATGATGTATCGAATGATTTCTTATATTTTATGAAATTTTATAATCTGTTAAGCGATGAACAAAGTAGTTATTTATACATAATACTTTATGAAATGTTATCATTTATGATTAGAAATGAAAAAAAAATATCCCAGTTGCATATATCTTTTCTAAACATATTTGCATATATATTAATAAAAAATATTATTATTAATCATTACATTCATCATTTATATTAAATTTCTCCTTTATATAGTTTGTAAGATTTCTATAAACATTTCGTCCCACTCTGGTTCAGGGGTTAAAACAACCTTTTTTTCTTCCCTTCCTTTTGCATACCGTAGAGGATATATTCTATGCCAGTTTTCCTGGCTTGACATTCTAACGTCTCTTTGGTCACAGTATACGGCACATATGCCCGAACCTCTAATAGAATAAGCGTTTCCCCATATCATAGACCAATCTTCAATATCTTGACAGTAGTTTATCCATTCACTACTTACTTCATCCCAAGCTAGTTTTGTTTGTTTTTTTTCATGTTTATCAAATAATTCTGCCTTAAATATATCTTCCCATGCATACATGCGAATATTTTCTAACAGTTCTATTGGCAGTTTTTTAATTTCTTTTTGAAGTGCTAACCACTTTGTAGTCATGTTATTGTAAATGTATATAAAAAAGTAAATCAATTTTTAAAATAAAAAATGATTCTAAACATGATTCTAAATAAGTTTGCGCGCGCAGTCTCTCTATATCTCTCTAATCGCAATGTTGAACGGCCTCCATCACCGCCGCTGGGGGAACACTGGTAAACGGAGGAAACGATCCTGGCTCGCAACCGTAATGTTCATATGTTATCCAGGTACTCTCGACGATTTTCTTGATATTTTCCCAACTTTTGAAGAACCTTCGCAGTATACATATGAATTGCATCTTTTCGTCAATGTTGTTATCTACATCTTCTGCGGTCGGCAAGGTGGTGCTCGGGAACTCTCGGTGAAACTCCCTCTCAGAACGGTATTGGTTCATAATAACATACCATTCCGCCGCAATCACTTCCATTTGGATACGGTTGATCTTTTTACGGAGTCCCTCTAGTTTTTTATCTTGATTTTTGATAGATTCTTCTCTCTCCAAAATCCTTGCGCCCATGTTTTGAATTCGTTCAACCTGTTGTTCAATCGTAAGGTTCTCCTCAGCAGCAGAACGACCGCGAAACAGGTCGGGAATCCGTTGACCGTTGCGCCGAACGATTTTCTGGTCCACAACACACTTGAGGAAGTACCGGTTGCCGTTCGGCGATACATCTGCAAAGTAGACACGTACTTCACCGGTACTCTCCAGTTGCTCGTTGAACTGTCGTACTTTGACTTCTGCACGGTGTCCGCTGTAGTCTCGCTTAGAGAACTCTATAGCGATTTTCCAGTACGATTCACCTGTGCGTCGGTCATTTCTCGGAAACATGTGTATATTTTTAATACCCCCGTTGCCGAGGACACAGCCAAACGCGTCCATCACCATCTGATGCGTAGTGCTGCTATGCGTCCGGTGTACAATCACGTCCTTTAATAGTAATTCAGCCATCGTGTAGCAGTTTTCAGGGTTGATGTCTTTTCCTCATAACATCAGAAAGTTTCAATTTTTTTTTTAAGCCAGTCATTTCTGCATTAGTTTTAAATTTTAAAAATTTTTGTTTGAATGTTTCATAATCGTCTCTTGAGTACCATAATTCATTTAAAGTATTTTCTGAAATTGTGTATCTATTAGGAATAGTTCTAAATCTTATTTCCGGTTTAAATTTAACTTTTGAATCATTTTTTGGTTCAATGTTTGATAGTTCAAACTCTCTTCTTAATAATTCTGTAGTTACAGAATAACTAATTACAAAAGAAGATGAAAACGACATTAAACCTATATATAAAAATGGTATCATTACTATAATACATAATTAATATTTAAATTTTATCATAATGACATTATGCATGTAAATAGCGTATAATTTTTCATAGTTATATAATAGTATTTATAAATATGAAATATTTAGGTGGAAAACAGCGTTTAGGAAAACATTTATCTCCCTTTTTGCATAATGTATGGAATCATTACGTTTCTAATACCGATAAAAATATGATAAAACCAAATGGATATATAGAACCTTTTTGTGGATCTCTCGGGGTATTTAAACATATGACAGATCTTGAAGATATGGGGGCGGATTCTATTGTAGCAAATGACTATCATCCCGACCTCATAGAAATGTGGAAGCAGGTACAAAACGAAAGCTTTGAATTTCCTAGCTCGATTAGTGAAGAAGAATTTTTAGAAGCTAAAAAAATACCTTCACCAAACGCATATAAAGCCTTTGTTGGATTTGGAATGAGCTTTGGTGGTAGATTTTTTGGAGCATACTCACAGAAATATTTGGGTGAAAAAAAAGAAGATTTTTGCAAAGAGATGGTAAACAGTTTAAAACGAACTCAGCCTCTTATTAAAAGAAAAGTAGTATCTTTTACTAATAAAAAATATCAAACATTACAACCAAAAAATAAATATATATACTGCGACCCTCCTTATAAACAAGCAAAATATCCTATTAAATATAGAAGAGATGTTAAATATTATGATGTCTTTGATACCGAGGAGTTTTGGGAAATAATGAGAAAATGGTCTAAAAATAATATTGTATTAATTTCAGAAATGGATGCACCCGAGGATTTTGTAGAAGTCTGGAATATGGAACGATATCGAAGTGCTGCTCAAAGTAATAAAACACGATATAGTGAAAAAAGTGAAAAACCAAGTGAAACAAGAAAAATAGAAAAGGTTTTTATGCATTGTTCTAGAATTGATGAAATCAAAAAGCTTCTTCTATAGTCTCTTACCTTGTGGCAAAATCAACCCATGGAATTTTGTTAAGGTTTATTTTATGGAAACTTGATATTTTTACGATAAAGAAGAGCCAATTTTCGCGCCGTCGTTTGTTGGTTATAATAGTTAATTTCAAGATCTGGGTCTGCTCTGGCTCTCAAAAGGTCATCTATTTCTTTCTGTACGTTTTTCGAACTTGCGTTGACAATCATAATAAGTGGAGTAATTTCAGACAATTCTTTATTCGTATCCTTATCTACCACTTTGCCAATTGCATTGATGTTCTGTGAATCTATTATTATTTTGGTGTTATTGTTATGATTGTTATGTTTCTTGTTCATGTTGAACGTTTTTTGATAATACCTATTCACTATAATGTTTGTTTCAATTTTTTAAAAACTTAAATAAATAAAAAAATGATTTTTATTTATTTTTTATTTAATTTTTAATTGTATTTTAAACAAATAAGAGGATGTGTGTGTTGAGATTGCTGTTGCCAACGCCGCGAAACAGATTGGCGACCATGAGGTTCTTTCTGGCTTTGATGCGTATTTGCGCTCTTTTTTTGAGCATCATAAGGCTAACGATCCACTTAAATATAGTGCGGTATTTCAGGAAAATGATGTCAACATGGAAACCATTTCTTACATATTCTGGATTGCCATGGCGAGGCCAATAAACTTTGATAAAGTCGCCGCGAGTGTGTACCCTCCACTTCATTAGTGGCCTCTCCCTCCCAAACCCCCCTTCAGAGGCATAGTGGTAGTGGTCCCACGAGTTTCTAGTCAATTGAATGAGATTGTAGCGTTTGTGAAACTCAAAGTTAGAGCTTTTGAAATCGCCAATTGGCTTGATGATAAAAGGACGGTATCCTGCTGCACTCATGCTAAGTAAGAATCTAGTTCTTAGGTTGGAGGTGATGTCTTTTCATGACGAAAAGAGAAAAGTTTCAATTTTTTTTTTTACACAGTGATTTCTTAGTTAGCAAAAAAAAAAAGATTCTATATTTTTGCTAATACCCACCCCCGTTCTCTTTTTTCTTTGACTAATAACGCCGTTTCACTTTTGTTTATTTTACTAGTTTGCTTTTGTTTCCTCGTATATTTTTTTCATCCCCTCTATCATCCAGCGGTCGTTGAACTCGCTGTTGGAGTCGAAATCGCGCTCTTGAGTAGTGGTGTCGCAAATTTCCCAGTCGTCGCGTTCGTTAAACAGCATCTCCAGGAATACTTCGAGCTTGGTACCAGGGCAAGGCACGTACTTGTCCTGACGCAGCACCGAGGTGTCTGGATCATAATCTGCGAATGCCGCGCGAATCTCGTTTATGTCGACAAACTCGTAACTGACACCCGATTTGGCGAGTTTTGAAGGCCAAAACCCATTCTCGTCGGACCACTGCTGGAAGACGCGCATGACACGCTCGAAGCCGTTATCGCGTTTCGCCGCGCCGTAAGTCATGAGCTGAGACCACTTCTGGGCCGTTCCGTCAAGTTTTTCTTGATGTGCGATGATACGGAGAAACAGTTCAGATTTATTTCCAGAAATAGGAAGCTCGTACCCGCGGCACACCTCCTTCAGGGCAGGAACCTTCAACTGTTCAAGAACTTCGCGCGAAAGCATAGTTGCTAGGTAAGAATCTAGTTCTTAGGTTGGGGGTGATGTCTTTCATAACGAGAACAGAAAAGTTTCAATTTTTTTTTTACACAGTCATTTCTAACTTAAAAAAAAAAAAATTGAAAATTTTTTCTTACCTTTTATTAATAATAGAGTAATAAACATGGAATCTTTGAAGGAACCTCCTCCTATCACTTTGTGTTGTAATTCATGGAGTTGTTTGAACCACACGGAGTTGGAGAGACATGGAGACAAAGTACGCGGCATGTCTGCAGACAAACGAGACATTTACCTGGATACAAATCAAAAAAACATCAAGGCGTGCTTCGGGATTTCGACACGTGATTATGAAAAATGGAAGCTTTCTCTTACATACGTGGGAGAAGTCCGTCTTTCTGTCGAGCACAATATATTTGGGGATACGCGACACGAGGACGGCTCTTACTATGATTCGGGTTTGATGCCACCACCACCACCACCACCAACGGGTCCTCTTCTTCGAGAGGACCAACAACAATACTGGCCGCTGAGTGCGATTTACTCTCCAGAAACAATCGCTGGGTGGGTTGCGTCTGGCTATATAAATGAATTACTAAAAATTTATCAATAACTTTAACACACTACTATGATTCGTCCTAAGAAAAAATAAAATAGTAAATATTAATTTTTTTATGTAAATAAAAAAGATTCTAAATAAGTTCTAACAAAATCGCGCGCGCAGGGTCTCTGGCTTTCTAAAGGGTTGCGTCGGTGCCGATGAGGTTTGCGAGTTCACTGTAGCAGGTTTCCAACTGCGTGAGATTCGCTCGAGTTGTTAGAATGATTTTCTTCATTATTTGAAGCTTTTCCTCAACTGCTCTGAAATCACATTCCACAGAATCATCGTCGTCTATTGGCGATGTCTCGGCGGCGACGCGGTGGGGTGAATTCGGCGGGGTGTTCGTCTCTGTTTCATTACCGCTACTGTGAGTGCTGCTCTCTAAGACCTTGTCCACAACTGCAGCGGCGACCGGGTCGAAGGGGAGGCACTGGTCCTCCTCCTCCTCTGGCTCCTCTGGCTCCGCTGACTTCACTTGCTCCTCTGGCTCCGCGGAGTTCACTGGCTCCGCTGGCTCCGCGGAGTTCACTGGCTCCTCCAACTGCAACTCCTTGTCCTCAGCAGTTTCTTTATTTTTCTCGTGAATGTCTCTGATTTCGCCGAGCTGGATTTGAAGCGATGACGGAAGATTTATTTCAGTGGCAGTTTTTTTCTTTTCTTCCTTGGCGGCTTTCTTCGCGGCGCGTTCCTCCGCCTTCTGCTTCTTCTCTAGCTCGGCGGCGGCTTTCTTCGCGGCGCGTTTTTCCGCCTTCTGCTTCTTCTCTAGCTCGGCTGCTGCTTTCTTCGCTGCGCGTTCCTCCGCCTTCTGCTTCTTCTCTAGCTCGGCGGCGGCTTTCTTCGCGGCGGTGGCAGCCTTCTTCGCGGCGCGTTCTTCTTTAGTCAACTTAACTTTTTCTGGTTTTTTTTCTACATTCATCACTGGCATTTGAACGGTCGCAGTAGTCATTATGATAGAGTTGTTGGGTTTTGCGAGATGTACTTAGAGTACTATTTTAGGGTGATGCTTGTGAAAAAGCAGAAAGCACGCTTTTCAATTTTTTTTTTTACACAGTCATTTCTGACTTAACCGTGAAAGTCGATTTCTCGAAAAATTTTTTCCGTAAAATTGAAATAAATTTCACAGGAAAAGTATTTTTAAGCAACAGATTTTAAAAATGGGTGATCAATCCAAATACTTTAACGCTCTCTATGATTGCTTTGTGCAACACTCTCCTGCTAGTGAAAAACGGCATCAAAAAGAAGGAATACGTTGGATGTTTGAAAAAGAGATGTCCGTTGACAATGAAGGTTTAACGGTTGATTCAGAGAAAATAAGCATCCCTCGCGGGGGTCTTCTTGCGGATGAGATGGGACTTGGGAAAACCATTCAGTTCATTGGTCTGTTGTGTTTTAATCCGCAAGATACTCTTATTGTGGTCCCCTTGGCTCTTTTAAGTCAGTGGGAACACGAACTGATGCGGATTTCTGGACATCGGCCAATTGTATATCATGGTACAAAAAAAAAAAGCATTTCTTACATAGACCTTTCTCGTGGGGAAAAAAAGATTGTCATTACTACGTACGGTGAGATTGCTTGCAAAAAAAGAGACGGTGAAGATTTTTATCCTTCTATTTTACATCTAATGAAATGGGGTCGCATAATATTTGACGAAGCACACCATTTAAGAAACGAAAATACAAATACGCACAAGGGGGCAGTGAATCTCTCCGCAAACCATAAGTGGATGGCATCAGGGACGCCTATTCAGAACAGCCCCAAGGATTTCAGTAATTTATTTAAGGTAATTGGATTCACACATCCATACTGGAAGGATGTTATGAAAGTACCTGAGAAGTTGGATACGATGAAAAAATATGGCTACCTGAAACGCACGAAAGATCATGTTGATCTTGGATTAAAACCAGTGGTTGAGGAAAATATTCTAGTACCCTGGGAAAACAAGGATGAGTATTATCTTGCGCAGAATGTTCACAGCGTTTTCAACTTTGGCGCTTTGCGTACAAAAGGAGCAATGGATACAGCTATTGCGCATCTTGCAGAGGAGAAAGGACTTTTACCGCTTTTGATTCGCGCGCGACAGTCTTGCATTATGACTGATATGATGAAATCTTGTCTGGAAGATTTACTAGAGCAGGAAGATTCTACTAGCGAAATATCTTTACAAAATATTATAGGCGTTTCCAGTAAGTTAGACGCGGTGGAAAAGCATATCTTGTCGCGCCGTGATACTGGTTTAAAAATAGTGTTTTGTCATTTCAGGAGAGAGATCGACGTTTTAAAGGAAAAGCTTGAAGTGAAAGGCATGTCCGTTGAAAAAATAGATGGAAGAACATCAAAGCAAGAGAGAAATGACATACTTACTATGAGTTGCGACGTGTTGATTCTTCAGATACAAACGGGTTGTGAGGGATTGAATCTTCAGCAATACAGTGAGGTATATTTTATTAGTCCTCACTGGAATCCGGCGATTGAAGATCAGGCTGTTGCGCGCTGCCACAGGATTGGACAAAGTGAGCAAATTCGTGTCTTTAGATTTGAAATGGAATCGTTCCAAGAAAAAGGCGAAGAGTTTGACGAAAATATCGCCCAGACCCTTGACTTCTATTGCAACAAAATTCAACTACAAAAAAGAGAGTTTTACAAATATTCTTAAAAAATATCTTATGGTTTATCAATTATTTTTTTTTTATTGTTTGTTTAATGTATCTAAATATATGATAATGTAATTATTATATTGATGAGTCATCAAGAAATAAAAGGATATAATAAAATATTAAAACGATTAAACATTTCACATATAGAACTAGAACGTGATCCAAACAACCATTTTCACCAGCAGCTTTTTAATGAGATGAATAATGAAAATATGTTTTTTTTAATTATAAAAAACATGTCCTTAGGAATTATAATGAATAGAAATACGGCGTTTAGATTTGACTACATTAAAAATATAGTGAACGAGTATTGTTCATATAAAACAATATTTAAATACAAGATAAAAATTATTGAATTAGATGAAAAGTGGGATACGTTTAATTGGAATTATGAAAAACTAAGAAAATTTCATTTTATGAATTCTGATATGTCAAGGTTCAGTAAAACACTAGATTTTTATAAAAAAAATCAACGCTCACCTATGTATAGTAGTATAGATGTTTGTTTTTTAGAGGCTTTATCCTGGACTATGCCAGGCATAGAAAATATTTCTAATCCAGTACAAACAATTATTAATGATGATGAGGGTTATTTTAATAATCAAACCTTTCTAGAACCTATGCCTTATATGATAGATTAATAATACTTAAAATTATATAATTATAATACATTAATTACATAATTATGATATTAACACCAACTCCAATAAAAATGGCACCATTTTTTATTCATTATAACAAATTAAAAAACAAAAATTTAAAACCACTTAGTACCTACCACAAAGCTTGTTTATCTTATGTTATACCTCATGGAATTACAGATTTATTTGTTTATCCTGGAGAGATTTCATTGTTCAACTATTCGTATACTTTTTTATTTTATAACATGTATCCTAATTCTATTAAATACTTATTGCTAATGTTATTTTCTGTATATCATGTAAGAAATGATATAAACGGAGGTATAATGTTAAAATCTTTGTATACGATAGGAATACATACATCATGGATAGTTTTTCCAGAATGGTCTCTTAGCTATTTATCGTGGATTCATACAACCTTACATTATTTTCGCCTGATAAAAATATTAAAAAATTATCAAAAAATTTTAATATTATTATTAACATCATTTATGTATTTATTATTAGATAATGTAAATATAAATCATTTAAATAAAGAAGAACTATGGATTCCTTTAGTTATAGCACATATAATAAATAATAATTAAGTAATCCATGTATTATTACATCTAGGAGGAGTTTGATTATCTATAATATTAGAATTTTCTCTTTTGATAAGTTTTTTGTTATGCGGTCTTGGTAATTTTCTAGCTGGTTTAACTATATGTGTATTATTAGTGTATAAATCTTCTATAAGTTTACCGTCTAGTTTACCGTCCATTTCTTCCATTTGTTTAAATAAAGAACCTACCATTGACATTAAATGACCTTCATCGCAATCTTTATCATCCTTTAATTCATTAACTATATTTACCATTTCTAGGTTAATTTCATGTTTACTTCTGGTAGATTCATTACTTAATTCTTCTTGTTTTAGTTCTTTTAATTTATCTAATTTAATTTTTTTTCTTTCTGTTTCTTCAAACCATATAGATTCACCTTCGTTATTCTTAGGTTCAACTTCTTCACGACCAAATGGGTCAAGTAAATCTGCAACAAAAGGATTCATTTTTTCAGGATCTATAATTGGTTTACAACAAACACTTTGATTACAGCAAAGACAATTATTATCATTGTCTAATTCTTTATAAGATACCATTTTTGGTTCACAACAAAATGTAAAAATCCCCCATTTTTTTTTAATTAGTTCCGCATTTTTTATCTCTTGTCTAAACATCTGGTCTATTATAGAAAACGCCGACCTTAATAGTAAATATTGTTTTATAAGAGCTCTTTTTTTATTAAATAACTTAATTAAATATTGTTTTAGTTCTATGGTTAGTTCTTTCATTTTTTTATCTTTCTGTAAAATATTTAAAAATCTTATTTCATTTTTGACATTTTTAAGATTTGTTAATGTTTTTTTCTTTAAATCGTTTATTTTTTTAATAATAGAGAAAACATTTGTATTATAAATGACCGGGTATCTATATCTTATAGCTCTTGGTATGATAAATGTATTGGCTTCTTTAATTTCTTTTACTTTTTTTTCTACTTGTGAGATTTGTTTTTTTCCTTTTCTGGGATTTTTTTTATAAAGGTCGGGAAATAATAATATGTTTCCCGAAGTAAATTCAACAACCGTTTGTATTTTATCATATTGATGAGAAGATATTTTATGAGCCTCTGAGGCTGCTTCTAATTTTAAATAGTTAACTAAAGCTAGTAAAAAGGCAATTGATGCATTAATAACAGATATAATAATATGTCCCCTTGAATATTCTCTCATAATTTCAGAGAGAACTGACGCCATCGCAGAAAGAAAAATACACGGTAGCATCAACATATATAATTTTTTTTCTACATACGCTTTTGATTCCATATAAATAATTTTTTGTCCTTTTAAGTACCCCGCAAGAATGTCTAAAGCAGATGAATCTTTTTCAGCGTTTGTTTCATAGATATCTTTTAATTTATCATCTACTGCTTTATAGCTAAGTTTTTTCTTTTTTTCATTATGACTACCATAAAATCTACGTTTAACTTTATCATTATCAAACGATAGTTTTTCTGTAGCAATCATATAAATTTCATCGCCACTTGGAGTACTTCCTTCTTTATCTGTATCACTATCTCCACTGTCCTCTCCACAACTTTCGTGATCACTATAATAAAAAAAATTTTTATTATAAGATAAGTCATATAAGTTATTAGAAATATCTGGTATTTCGTTATTGTAGTTATCAGATATATCCATTATATAATATTTTTTATAATATTATTTTATTATGTACCCGTAGAACCAAATCCTCGTTCACCCCTTGTTGTTGTACCTAGTTGATTTATATCTTTCACAAGAATTACTTTAAAAGCAGATAAATCGTTGCTACATATTTGAAGTACCCGCTGATGTTTTTCCAAAACAGGTTCCGTAATTTCATACAAATAATATGACGGGTCAATATCAAAATATGCACCTATATTTCCTCGATATCCACTATCAATAATACCTACGTTATTTGCAAGTCTTACACGAGTTTTACTAATACTAGATCTTGGATAAAGATAATATGGCATAGGATCACGATTATTAAAAGTGATAGCGTTTTGATTTGCAGTTTCAACCTTGCAAGACTCCATAGTTTTAAACATAGCAGCTTTAATTTTATAGTCTATTTTTTCGGTTTTGTTTTCAGGTGAAAATTCTGTAGGAACAAATAAATCAAATCCAGAATCAGGGAAACAATTGTCCACGTTTGAATTGTGAATTGCTATTGAATTTTTATATTTTTCTTCTAATTCTGGGTCAGGAGAATCTAGTGCGACAAAAAGGAATTGTCCTTTCCATGTAGGCACAAATAATGTATGATTATTGCCACGCTCAAATTCAATTCCTGGCGGAAGATAATAACGATTTGGATTATAAACATCCTCGAAAGTTGACATGTTATAATTAAAATAACGTCGCTATTTTTTATTTCAATTTTTTTTAAAATTGAAATAAAATTTATCAACATAATAAGTAATAAAAAATGGCTTGTTTTAATGGAGAAATACCTGTAGCTACGATAGTTGAAGATGATTCTGATGTAGAATTGCCCGTAGATTATATTATCAATGCTCCAATAGATTCATGTGTTAGCAGCGACGAATCAACGTTTGATATATCTAATAATGACGACCAGCTTATATCTAGGGCAATAGAAGAGGCTAAAGTTTCTCCTTGTAAGATGCGACATGGTTGTGTAGCATCTATAAATGGTAAGTTTATAGCAGGCGGTCATAATCATTATCGAATTTATTCTTCGGATGGTGTATTTGATAATCCTTGTAGTTGTCATGCAGAAATGGATGTTCTTCATAAATGTTTAAAAACGGTAAAGGCAGCTAAATTTAAAAAGTTGACATTTTATATAGTTAGAATTTCTTCTACAGGATTACTTGGTTGTTCTGCTCCATGTATGGATTGTATGAAAAAATTAGCTAGATTTAATATAAAAAGATTTGTTTATTCTACAGATGATGGCAACTTTGTTTCCATAAAGTCTAAAAATTATAAAACAAGCTTTGTCACAAGAAGTAGGAAAGATTATAATAATAGTATGAAATGATATTTTACCAATTCCATTCGTGTTGTGGTTTTTCGCGATTTGTATAAGGTCCTGACCCGTGCATATATACAAAGTCTGTATATGCTTTTATTTTTTCTTTACTACTCCAGTTTTTTACACAAACGGCTTGAATATTAGAATCACCCCATCTTTGATTTTTTATATTTCCGGTGTCTTCCACGGCATCAAAAAAAACCTTTATTTCAGGATTATTCCAGAAATTAATTCTTGAAACATGAAAATTATTATAAAAATTTTGAACGGGGTATAATTCTTTATTAAAATACTTTTTACAAAAAGGAACAAATGTTTTTATCGTAGGTTTATGAATATCTTTTTTTCTTCTTACGTATCCATAATCTAAATTATTTTTATGCATATCTTCAAAAATATCATATTTTATTTCTGTTTCAATAAAACTGTCGTCATCTAATCTCATCGCATAATCATATTCTTGTAAATATTTATATACGGGAAAACTGTAGAATCTACACATTTTATTAAATCCCGCGCAATTTTTCCAGGGGTCTTTCATACCACCAGTCATATCCATGGTCCAATCTGCAGATATATCTACAAATTTTATATTTTTTCCTCCTTCTGATTTTTCAATAATATATTTTTGTTGGTCTTCGTCGATGTTGCCTTCATGAAATATTACTAAAGGATAATTGTATCGTACATTAAAATTATTATGAATAAGAGTATTTCTTTTAATAACATTATCATCATATTTTTTAAGGTCTTTATGTCCCCGTATTAATCCCATAATAACACTTTTTTTATAATCAGTTGTCTCTTGCATTTATAATTATACATAATATAAGTAAATTATAAATTGATCGCATACATTCAATTATGCAGTATTATTACATCCAATAGTTTCATCACATGACCCTTTATAGTAAGTATCCAGTAATTCACTTGCCTGTGAATATCTTTTAATACACTTAGCTTTTCCACCGGATACAACATACGGAAATGGTTTTTGCCATCCTCGGCAAATACTAGCGCGATTTGAAATCGCTACACTATTGTAATCACTAGATTTCATAACTTCTTTACTTGTATCTACGTATGTACTTATGCATGAGTTGCATCTTGCGGTTCCTGATTGTTTTTCAGATTTATCTTCAGTAGTAGTAGCTAATATTCTTTTGTTTTTAATGTATTCCGATTGAGAAACATTTCCATCGGGTTCAACACGCTGTACCCAGTTGTTGCAAATGGTTTGAAATGTTCCTGGTCTAGGTAAATTTGCACAGGCTTCTAGTAGAGTAAAAGTTCCTTTCATACTATTAGGGTGCACTGTACAATAAAAATATAAAGTTGTATTTTCTGGTGTAGCACTACTTGAAAATGATAATGTAAGACTATCACCTATATTTGCTATAGATGAACCACCTATTGTTATATTGTCAGTTCCTATGGTAAAACTACTACTTGGTTCGCTATTACTACTTAAATAAAATGCATGTCCAGCATTTATTCTAATAAAATTGTAAACATTATTCAAATTAAGAGTTAGTTCTGGTGATAGTGCAGTTGTACCATTTTCATCTAAATAAAAATTATAGTAAGGTGCAACTGTACCAGTTGTTTCTACATATATATTTATTACCTGACCATCGATTAAAGAATTAACATCTATATCTTTTTTACTAAATTCTGTTCTACTTCTTATTACCGTATTTTGATTTCCTACAGACTTCTTTATCGATTTAGAGTTTGTAAAACAATACGAATTTCTGCTCATACCCGCATAATTTTTTCCTACATAACTTAAATTACGCTGTGTTCCATTTAAAGAAAATGTCCCCTTTTTTGTTTTATATGTTGCATTAGTTTTTCTTTTTAATACAGCTAAAGACATATATATTACGATTATATTATAATAAATAGTGTTTATTAAACAAAATATTGGTAATTCTCTGGGTATAGTCTGGATCAAATGATGTCTTAAAATTAGATAAATGTTTTATGTCTACAAAATAGTCTTCTATTTTTTTGATATCCATTGTAATATGTTTTCTTCTATTTTTCATTTTTTTATAACTAGAAAATATATTTAAACATAAATCTTTTGGATTTTCTGTATGTGGAGAATGACAACAATCCTTTAAAACTACACAAGATTCTGGATAAAGTTTATCTAATAATTCTTTTTGATTTTTCGGTATAATAGAATCGTTTTCTCCGTAAAAAACGGTGAAAGGAATTGTGGTGCTAACTAATTTTTTAATTATACAATTTTTCCAATATCCTCCTGTCCACGTATAACTAATTTGGTCTGCTACTATATTTGGTCCCCAGTTATTTTCATTATTATTTATAATATATTGATACATTGATAATTTATCATAATTAAATAAATGAAAAAAACTTTGTGCGCACATTAATCCTATTTTTCCAAGTAATCCTGGTAAATGCAATACTTTGTATTTAAAGACAAACGCCCAGTAGGCGCCATATTTACCAAATATTGGTAGTAGTCCAGGAGGCTGTAATATCATTAATTGTTTTATATATTGCGTAAAATGAATTGAGTAATAAGATATTAAATATGCACCCCACGAATGTCCCATTAAAATAATATCTTTTAGTTTATTTCTTTTAAAAAATTCTTTCATTAATGTAATATAGTATATAACCCCTGTATCTCCTGTTAAAGTATTTGAGTTTTCAGTAGTGCTTCTTCCAAATCCTGGTAAATCTAATGCATATATTGTATAAAACTTGTTTAAATATTTAAATATCCCACTAAAACAAGTTGCAGAAGACGCCGTACCATGAACTATAACTATTACTTGCGATTTTTTTACAATACATGGAATATGTAAATAATGAAGATTTGTTTTATAACAAGTTTCATTATTTATAAATATATCATATTCTTCGTTATTATGAGAATATCTTAAACCAGGACAGTTTGAAAGGATTAATTCGTTTTCTAACAATTCTATTTCTTTTCCAGAAGGAAAATCTTTATAAGTTAAATTGTAATAATAAAAATATAATATTCCAAAAATAACAAGAAACGGTAAAATAAATAATATTGCGGTTGAACTTAATCCAATTACACACCAAAACAATATCGAATATATTATTGTAAATAATGCTTCTTTATTGGTTATAAATGGATATATGTTTCCTAAGATTTCTTTAAACATATTAATAGTAAACTTTAATATTAATATCTTTTACAACATTATTAATTTTCTTTCTTCTGGTACAAAATTTAAAGCATGTATTAAAAACCAATATAATGATGTTGGGTATAGAATTTCTTTTATTTTTTCATCCAATACTATCATATTTCCTTTTTCTGGTAATAATAATCTTAATACTAGTAAACCTAAACTGTAATAACCTGCTTTATAACTTGTTATTATAGGTATTGCTTGTGCGGTTTTTATTTCAGGATAAAGAAATGGTAGCGATTTATCAAGTGGATACGTTATTTTTAAATTACCATCTTCTATTTCTGATACCTTTTTATCATTTAAAAATAAAAATACTTTCTCGCCGATTACTATAATATCATTTAAATCAAAGTATGTAATACATTTATTATTTTTTTCTAATGTTTTTTCTAAATAAACCGTATCGTATACTAGTTTGCATATATCTTTATATTCCATCAAATTATTTTTATATTTTAAATAATCAAAAAGTGTTTTGAACTGTGTATTTTCTACCAATAAAATCTCTCCAACATTTTTTACATAAAGCTTTTCATTCTCAATTAAAGTTAATGCTGCATGTTTTATTACTTCGTCTTTTATCTTTATTTCGTATAATTGTTCTTTTTTGCTTATTTCTGTAGTTCCTATTTTATATAAATTTTCCATATATATATATTATCCATTATCTATTTTCATATTTGTACACTAATGAATGTTTATAAGGGTTTTTAAGTAAAGTATATCCTGTATATAACAAAATAGATAAACAAATACTTGTAACAAAATAGTTATTGAATCTAAGAGTAAATAAATCATTAAAAGTTTTCATGTTATGTCCTGATATATGTTTGTATTCATAAATATTGAATATACTAAGTTCTTGTACATTTAAAGATATCGTGTATAGTGCACCTAATAATAGTAAAAATATGATTGATGTTTTTGTAATTTTTACAGGCAACGTAAAAAAAGGTACCCAGTGAGCGGTAATAAGTAAAAATAATCTAAATGATTGAACCCATTGTTGTTCCGTTGATTCAACCGGGATTGCTTTATTTTTATGAAAAAATAATGCATACATATCCCATATTATAGGTAGTAATACCGCTACGAAAGGTTCATATGGAACTAATTTAACAACATAGAAAAATACCCAGAATAATATCCACCATGAAAAAACATTATAAAATATGTAAACGTTATCCATTATATATAAAAAAATTTTTTATTTTATAGGCTTTCTAAATAATATCACTAAATGCGGGCCAGCTATCGCCGTCTTCAGAGCTATCGCCGTCTTCAGGATGGCGGCCGGTTTTGCTTGGGGGCGGTTGTTTTGCAAGGGGGCCCGTTGCCATCGGCGCCTCTAGTATAGCGGTTAAGGAGAAGTGCGCATTTTTATAAGTTTTAACCAACGCATGTGTAGCCGAGTCTCTATCACTTTTAGCCGATTCCGAAGAACCTCTGCGTGTTTCTGTTAATTGTGTTATGGGTGTAAATAGCACCTCGCTACTGCCAACCGAGAGACGACGGTCTTCCTCAGCTGCTATATGTTTGATTTGTTCATTTATCATCGCTATAAAGTCTGCACCCGGAACAGTTAATCTTTTTTTTTCCACGAGGGTTTTCATTAATCCTGTCCGAATTTCAATAAGATTTATAATGCAGTTAATTACCGCTTGAATTATGTCTTGACCTGGATAATGAATTAAACTGAAATTATTATTTATATATTGTAAATAATCATAAAGCGGTTTGTAAGGTATTTTAATATTATTTTTAGCTAATTCTTTTTGAACTGCTAAAATATTCTGGTGCTTTTTATAATTATGCGCGTAAAGTAATGTTTTATCAATTGGTTTGTCGTTCCATAAGACCTGAGGAATCCACATATACAGTGAAGGAAACTTAAATATTTTATCTGATATAGGAAATGTAGCCGCAATATGATCAAAAATGTTGTTATTGATAGTATATATTATAGCAGGCTCCTCAAATTCACTTTCCTTCTTTAGTAAAAATATAGAGTATTGAATGTTTTCAATATCATCCAGTTCATCCAGTATGAAAGCCGCACCTGTTCTCATAAGAGTCCCCGCAGCAAAATTATTTAAAGATATTTTAAAGTTTCTTTTCGTATTATCAGGAAAATTAATGACTACTTTATTGCCCCTAATATCGTTTACTTCCCCAATAGCTCCTGTTTCAAGATCTATTTCATCGCCTTTACTTGGGACGGAACCTCCGTGCTGTAGAACGTTTAAAGAAATTTTTTCGAATTCTTTGGGTATATCAAAAACGTCTGGTGATTTTATTTGAAAAGCTTCCATTAAATCATATTGTTTATTAGGGTTATTCATAATTATATATATTTATATATATTACTAAATATTTTTAGTGGTTATTTATAATACATTTTACTATTATAAATAACAAACTATGCGCTCCGTATCGGGATCGAACCGATGACCTCGCGATTAACAGTCGCACGCTCTAACCAACTGAGCTAACAGAGCAAAAAAAAAGGTCCCATCGAGATTCGAACTCACGTTTCAGGATTCAAAGTCCTGGGTCATAACCAACTAGACTATAGGACCTTAAATTCAGAAAAAAAAGTTTTTCACCCGAACAGGGACTCGAACCCTGGACCACAGGATTAAAAGTCCTGCGCTCTACCGACTGAGCTATCCGGGTTGAGGGGTTGGGAAGGGAATTTTTATTTTGTTTTTTTACTTATGTGGATTAGTTTTTCATTGATTTACTTACCTTAATAGTGTTGGCTCCTAGACGACGCTGGAAGCGCCTTCATACGCAGAATCCGATGCATGAACCTTCGGACGGTGTTCAGTATTGGATGACGAGCTATCTCCTGCGGGCTTTTCATCCATAACGATGCGCGGTGCTGGACGGTGGACCCTCTGGTGAGGACCCTTGCTATTGGATGCACGCAGCTTCCAGAACCATGGGTCGTCGTAGATAATCTTCACCTCGTCGCCGGCGACTAGCGCCTTACGCGCCTCGACCGCCGCCTCGTTATCTGACCAGACCAGATGAACAAAGACGCGGAAGAACTCGCGGCCGTCCTGACCAACGCGGGAAACCATGTCGATGCGACATACATCGCCGAGTGCGAGCTTGCCGAAGATTGCCAGAATGCGCCGACGAGTGATGTTCGGGAAAACACGAGGAATACAAATGGCTGGCTGCGATGGAGTGGCCGAAGAATACAAATTCGAACACTCATCAGAGCTAGACATAGAGGAATAAGTGGAAGTGGTAGTCTTGAATTCAGACATGTTGTAAGGTGATTGTCTTCTATATTGTTGGACATAGTAGTTTCAATTTTTTTTTTATGCAGTCATTTCTGAGTTAACTTTTGAACTCGATTTTTACCTTCTGCATTTATACTCTTTGTTTTAGCTTTAAGTTATTTTTATTACAAATTAGAAGTTCCCCTATAAAGTCTTTATCTGGAATTAGGGTTTCTTGATACCCAACTATACAAGAAATCCATAAAAATGTCCGGTTCATTTCACGTAGGACATTTTTAAAAAGTATGCGATGTTGTAATCCCCCCCTTAATTCAAAAATAAATAAAATTAATTCATCTGGAAGAATATTCATTTTACTTTTAATTTATAAAAAAAAATTGAAAGTATTTTATAAACAAATGGAACAGTATAACACAACACAACACCCAGTTTCAACCATGAAATTTGAAGAAAAGTTTGCCAATAGCCGTGGTGCTCGTGGTAGAAACACTTTTAGAAAAAAAAAACAACAGAAAAAACAAAGGTTTATAGAAACGGAAGAGTGGGTTTCTAAAAAGAAGGAGGAATCTGATAGTATGAATCTAAAATTAACAAGTGCCAATTTTCCTGAATTAACCACAGATTCTTCTTGTAAAACAATGGAACATAAGATATATTACAGCATACAAGAACTTTTTAAAAAAAAACGAGAAAAAAAGAAAAAAAAAGAGGAGTTGAAGCCTGGTTGGGTTAAATTATTTTACAAAGACGGAAATATATGTCAAATATCTGGACCACCAGTGCCTCCTTGTTATGATGCAGCAGGAAAATTAATGGAGATAGAGATACAAAAAATGATAGAAAGACACGAAATTTATGAGGAATGGTATCAACTAAACCATTATATTCCTTATTGGAAAGGACAAGATACTATAATCGACGATGAATTAGATTATTATTCAGGATATACTGAAAGTGAGGAAGAAGATTACGAATACGACGAGTCGACGGATGATGAGTACTACGATATTTAAGTTAAAAATAAATATACTTAATAATTACATTGTATAATGGAGATCGAAGAATCATGGTTAAAAAATTTTAAAGATCAAGATTATGTTAAAAAATATGATGATACTGTAAACCTTAGCATTTTTTTCATTTATGTAAATATAAATAATGAATTAGAATTTATAAAACAAGGTCCAACTTATATTTTACAATCTAATAATTTTGAAAAAAAAGACCTGCTAGAAAATATAAAGGCACATTCATATATAAATAAGCGAAAATATAAGCTATTATCCATTTTAAAATACAATATAGACGTGGGTGCAAATAATTTAGAAGAGTTTTTGAATAAATACAATTACGATAAATATATAGAAAATATTAAAAGTTTAGATACTATAACTTTTTTAAATTCTACAAAATTATTCAATGACTTAAATAGTTTATTTATTGTATACCACGAAAACATAAAACCATGTTATACAAAAAAAATAAAATTAATAAAATCACATAGAAAAACTAAAAATAAACGATATAAAGAAATTAAAAAATAGTATACATTATGAGTAGTGTAGTGGCAGCATTAGATGAATCTACGTCATCTAATATGATTAGAGGAGAGAATGGTCGTCTTCAATATTCGTGGAGTAACGATATTAAACCTTCCATTGTTCAGCTACATTTTCAATTAGTTAGAAATAATAACGTAACAAGTAAAAAAAATATATCTAGTACATGGTTTAATACGCAAGCAAATATTTTTGAAAACATATATACAGAGGTATATTTCCAAGATGGAATACCATTCACTCAAATACAATTCAATGAGGCCCGCGATAATGAATTTAAAGAAAGAAAAGAAATTCTAGTAATTTTACATAAATTAGTAGCATTTACTAGAGATATTATATCAGGTAAAGGAGAATATGTACTCGCTTTTGCTATGGTAAATAGGATATCAAAACATAATGAATTTGCCGCCGCAGAATTAATTCGTTTGTTTGTTAATGATCTAACATGGTGTAATGAAACTCATCCTCTTGGCTCATGGAAAGATATAAAATATATGTGGAATTTATTTGATTGGTCTATAGCTATGGAAGATTTTTTAATACATTTAACTAATAGGCAATTATGGCTAGACCATCATAATATGGTTAATAACAAGCCTATATCATTAGTTAGTAAATGGATTCCTAGAGAAAAAAGTAAATTTAAAGATTTATTTTATAAACTTGCAGAAGCATACTATCCTTATACTAGATTTGCTAAAAATAGCGGAACTCTAGTATTAGCAAAAAAAAATCATATACAAAATATAGACAACTGATAAGTGCTTTAAATAAAATATTGGATACTACACAAATAAAACAATGTTCTGAGAAATATTCCAAAATAGATTTTAAAAATGTTTCTGCTATAACGCATCTTAAACAAAAATCTGCATTTTTAAATGTTAAAAAAAGGGCCGATGGAAGCGGTATGATGGAAAGGTGCACAAAGGAAGACCGAATATTATGTCGTGAAAAATATAAGGAGTATATTGATACTCTTTTAAAAAATAAAAAAAATATTAAAGGAAAACGGGTAGGAATTGTGGACCTGGTAAAAGCGGCTTTAGTAAATAATTATTTAAATAATGATGATGAAAAAATTATTACGAATAGTCAAGCAAGTGATATAGTAGATAATATAGGTTCTCTGGATAATCTTATAGCAATGGTAGATACATCTGGATCCATGAGAGGAGACCCCTTACATGCAGCTATAGGATTGGGTATTTGTATTTCCGAAAAATCAAAAATAGGGAAACGAATTCTTTCATTTGATAGAGAACCAAGGTGGACAAACTTGGAAAACGTGGAAGGATTTTGTAATAAGGTTAAAACCGTCTCTGATAGTGCTTGGGGTATGAATACTAATTTTACTAACGCTCTTACAATGATTCTAGAAAGTTGTGTAAAAAAAAATTTAACAGAAGAACAAGTATCTAATCTAGTTTTGGTAGTTCTTTCAGATATGCAAATTGATTCTCAAGGAAACGAGCAATTGAATGAACCCATGTGGAATCACATAAAAACATTATATGCAACCCATGGATATCGTTTTATCCCTCATATTTTATTTTGGAATCTTAGATTTACCTCGGGATTTCCTGTTTCTTCAGAACAAAAGGGCGCTACTATGTTTTCGGGATTTAGTCCTTCACTTCTTAATGCATTTACAGAAAACGGTATTGAGGCTATTAAAAATTCAAATCCATGGAATACCTTAAAGGAACTTTTAGACAATGATAGATACAGTAGTATTGAAAATATTGAAATATAAAAATATAATGTATAGTTTTATATATATATATGGATTCATTAGAACAACCAGAAAAACCAGAAAAACCAGAAAAAC